>Ga0075424_100000011_pt1 | contig 88396 bp, 89 predicted proteins | sample SoiMethybrSBSTD3_FD_75301 | JGI IMG/M metagenome (GOLD analysis project Ga0075424, IMG submission 75301) | Bulk soil microbial communities from a Populus tree surrounding site in Tennessee, USA - Soil MetaG P. TD hybrid SBSTD3 | ecosystem: Environmental > Terrestrial > Soil > Tree plantation...
CCGACCGCGCCTATGCGAATGATGACCGTCTGGCAGCAGCAGAAGATGGGATGGACTGTGATCGCGCAAGCGGTGAGTCCCCAGTAGCCCTGAAAGATCTCGGTTTTGAATTTGGTATTACCCCTCCCCCGTGAAAAGTAAAATATTCCGGCCAAAGGACTAAGTGGCACATCGCGCAGCTCGGATGGCTGGGCCGGGCGAGGAGCATTGCTCTGCTGGGAGGACCTGAAATCGGCGACCACTAAGGTGACTTCTTCGAGCTTTGATCCTTAGAATCCAGGATTAACTTACCTTCTTCTGTGATGGACAAGCATCCGGCTGCCCGTTCCGAGATAAGAATTAGGGTTCCGTTAATGCCAGCGCGAGGTGAAGTTCGTCTGGACCGCAGACTTGTTGAATTCCGAAGCCCAACCGACGTCGGAATCAGAGACTGGCAAATCCAGCGGCTCGGCCAGCACGCCATAGGAGTCGGGTGGCAAGCCGGTGATGGTGTAGCTGCCGTCCGGCAGGGTGAGCGTACCGATCGGAGTTTTGCGGACATTCGAGAAGGGCGTAGCGGAGGTTGTGGAATTGGCAAAAACATGTGCGCCGAAGACGGGTGATCCGTTCAGCGTGACTTTGCCAGAGATGGCGCCGGTTGCGACATCGGGAGGGCTCTTTGGATAAAGAGAAGAGATGCCGGCCACGTCGTCGTAGCTCAGGATGGTGAGTTGGTTGGGCGCAAAGGGGTACATGATGGCGCGCGTGATGGCGGAATGATCCAAGCCGAAGAAATGTCCGATCTCGTGGGTGGCGACGGTCTGGAGGTCCTGGCCGCTGCCGCCTCCAGTGTCAAACTGCACGCCGGGGTTGAAGGCAATGTCGGCGCGAATGATCTGGCCGGCGAATTGCGCGGTGCCGCCATGACCGTCGGACTGGCCGGCAGAGTCGGCTGTAGTGGTGACCGTGATGGCGAGGGTCTCATCGCCGCCGAACGAAACATCTGTGCAGATAAAGCAGATCAGGTTATCGGCGCTGGGAGCAGAGGATCCTTTATTGGCGTTGGAGTCGGGTCCGCGGGCGATTGTGAGATCGGTATTTGGAGCGGAGGTCCAGGTGTTGAACGACGCTTGAATTACGTCCGCGACACTGCGATCGCCGGTAATCTTTGCGCCCTTGGTGCTCGGGTTGAGATCCCATTGCACTGGAAAGGCAGTCAGGCTCCAGTGATCGGGTTTGGAGGAGGTGAGAAGGGGAAGGAAAGAGTAAGCGGGTGCGACGTAGAGAATGCTTGCCGCGATGAGCAAGAGCGCAGTTGCTGTGAGCGCTAGCGGCTTCATCGCTCTGCCGCCTGGCGTACGCGGGATTCGAAATCCTGCAGCCGCATTCCGCCTCCTCGAAATGTCGTCAATCCGCCTGAGGACGCCTGATAGGACGAAACGCCCTGCACGCCATTGCTGACCAGGCTTTCGCCGCTTGAGGAGATGCGAATTCTGAAGTTGCCTTGCATCAGTCCGGTGACTTCAAAGCTGCCATCGCCTTCTGGGCTGGGACGCAGGAACAGGACTGCCTGCTCGCCGGGACGCCAGCCGCGCACGCCGGCAACTTTTTGTGTGTAGCCTTCAGCGGATCCTCCCAGTTGTTTCACGATGAGCGTTGAAGCAGGAGTTCCCTTCAGTGAAGCGGTGACTTGGAAGCGGGTGTAGGTATAGATGAAGGTACGCTGTGGGTTCCACCGCGACCAGGATTCGGCGGCAACGGCTTCGACCACATGACTGGAGTCCCGAGTGAGCTGTTCTACGGAAACGCGGATGACAGTTGTGGCGGAAATGACAGAAGCGAAAGCGAGGACGAGGCACGCGCTCTTCACGGGACTACCTCTAATCCACCCGCGTAGGCGGTGATATCGTTTTTCGGGTTCTGCAGAACTACGGTGCGCGCGCCGAGGGCGGCGTCGCTTGCGATCGTCGCCGTAAAAGTGATTCCGGGGGTTCCGTCGGTTGCGGTGACTGCCTGGGGATTGCTGATCTGGATGTCATTCGGTCCAGTAAGAGAAACTTTCATGCTGCCGATAAGGCCGTGACCGAACAGGATGATGGTTGGGCTGCTGCTACGCGATACGGTGATGCCGGTGTTGGTGGCAGAAGTTCCGACTCCGAGGCTCTCCGCGTTAGGGGCTGAACTGGATGCCGGGGTTGCGACCGCTATGTTGGTTCCCGAGCTGGTTTGCGCTGCCGACACGGTTACAGGCGTCGGAGTAGTGGCGCCATTAGCGCCGGAATTGCTGGTGGCCGTAGCAGTGGCACGTCCTGTTCCCCCGCCGCAGCCTGCACTCAGGAGCACCGAAATTACTGCCGAGAAAAGAAGTCCGAATTTACACATTGCAACCTTGATTTTGGAGTTCGATGCTGAGCTGCCGGTAGCGGGTTTGCTGTACCGGTAAGGCCTTTATCAGAGCCCCGTTCGCGTATTGCGCGGTAAATCCTGTGTGCTGCTACACTCCCTTTCTAAACTTGGCGATTGCCGGAGTTCACTTTGAATGCCTGATGACCACACACCGACACCCCGCACGCGAGTGGTGCGCGAACCGCATCGCGGGATTTACGACCGCGCCACGGCCTACGAGATTCTCGATGAAGGTCTGATCTGCCACGTTGGTTTCACAGTTGATGGGCAGCCATTTGTCATCCCAACCGGATATGGCAGAAAAGAAGACAGTCTGTATATTCACGGCTCCGCCGCAAGCCGTATGTTGCGCAACCTGGACCAGGACATTCCCGTCTGCGTAACCGTGACCTTGCTGGATGGGCTGGTCCTCGCGCGATCGATTTTCAATCATTCGATGAATTATCGATCTGTGGTTGTGCTGGGGAATGCAGTTGCGGTACAGGAGAGGAAGGAGAAGCTGGAGGCGTTACACTCAATTTCGGAACACATTCTTCCCGGCAGGTGGGACGATGTTCGCCAACCGAACGAGCGTGAACTGAAGGCGACGCTGGTCATGCGGCTGTCGATTGAAGAGTTCTCGGCAAAGGTGCGGACAGGCCCTCCCATTGACGACGAAGAAGACTATGCGTTTCCGACCTGGGCCGGAGTGATTCCCTTGGAGTTGGCGGCTGGCGCCCCGGTCCCGGACCCACGCCTCACTATGCAGACGCTGGTTCCCGAATACGCGCGCAATTACTCACGGGGCCGCAAGTAAGTTCCACGCGTGAGTTGATTATGCTGCTCTCGCGCTACTGGCGCATTCCGCATGATTGCAGTTGCACGCACCGGAACTCTGGCCTCTGCTTGTTGAATCGGCACAGGCCTGGCTGCAATACTGGCCTTCGCTCGCGGGACAAGTGCACTGTGGATGCGCACATTTGTTCTGTGTATTCGCGGTTGCCATGTTTCTCCTCCATTTCCAAAATGAGCCTTGTTTCGATGCGGATGGAGTCCGAACAGTTACCGGCAGAAAAGCTTTTCCAGACTGACAGCTTTTGGGCAGTCGCTTGCCACATTCCTGTCGATGCTCTCGGCCGCTGGAGTAGGAGCATGGTTTTGTCGGTCTTACTTATTTTGGTTGTCACAAGTTTTGGTCGGGAGTACTATGCCCGGCTGTTCAAAGGTAATGACAGCAAACCAGTATTCTGAATTGACCCATCAAAATCGTGAGGGTACGATTTGTTAGCGTGCGGTCGGGGACTCTGGCTCGTAAGCCACAGAAAACATAGTGATTAACAAACTCTATCCTGGTTTTCTCGTACTTATAGCGGCGATGTTGGTGAATACCGCCTGCCAGACGGCTCAGCGACCGGCTTCTCTTTTACCTGCCCCGCAAGCCATTGCGGCAGGCAGAAGTCGGCCGGCAGATCCTCCTCCGACGAGCCATCAATCCGAGCCGGCTCAAGCGCCTCAGATAGCTCAAGCGCAACTCAAGACTGGGGAGCAAAAGTCGTCCCCAAAGCAGATTTCGATCCCTGATCTGATCAGCGAAGTCGATCAGGAGTACCGACTCGGCCAGGAAAACTATCAGGCGGGGCGGCTGGATGCTGCGCGGCAAAATTTCGAGCGCGCCTTGGACTTGCTGGGTAACACGGAATACGTCCTGTCAGACGAGCGCCTTCAGCCCGAATTCGATAAAGTGCTGGCGGCTCTGAATAGTCCTGGGCTGCAACCCACACGCGAGGAAGACGAAGGGGCTCAAAAAGCGGAACCGGCGCCGATTGACGAAGTGAATGAGGTCACGCCGCCGGTGGATCCGAACGTAAAGGCGAAAGCCGAAGCAGATGTTCGCACGACGCGTTCCGACCTGCCTCTCATGCTCACCGATCCGGTTGCCGGATACATCAATTATTTCTCCAGTCGGGGAAGGGGTACGCTGGAGCGCGCCTTGGCCCGGTCGGGACGTTACCGCGAGATGATCCAGAACGTCCTCAGGCAGCAAGGTGTACCCCAGGATCTTATCTTCCTGGCGCAGGCTGAATCGGGATTTTATCCGCAGGCGCTTTCGCGGGCAGGCGCCCGAGGCATGTGGCAGTTCATGTCCAGCCGGGCGCGGGGGTACGGTCTTCAGCGAAATTACTGGATCGATGAACGCCTGGATCCTGAAAAAGCTACTCGGGCTGCAGCCCGACACCTGAAGGATCTCTACAACCAGTTCGGCGACTGGTACCTGGCGATGGCAGCTTACAACTCGGGTCCCGGTACGGTGCAGCAAGCGGTCAGGCGCACGGGTTACGCCGATTACTGGGAACTTTATAAGCGGAGCGTTCTACCCAAAGAAACGCGCAATTATGTGCCGATCATTCTGGCCATGACCATCATGACCAAGAATCCGGCCCAATACGGTCTCGATGAAGTCATCCCGGAACGCCCGGTTCTCTATGACACCGTGAAACTGGACTATGCGGCGGACCTTCGACTGGTAGCGCAATGCGTGGATGTCCCCGTGTCTACGTTGCTGGATCTAAATCCTACGCTGCTGCGCTATGTAACCCCAAAGGATCAGGAATTCGAACTCCATCTGCCGTCAGGGACCAAGACTGCTTATCTCAGTGCTATAGAGCCTATTCCGCCGGAGATGCGGGTCTGGTGGCGCTACCATAAGGTTGCGCCGGGAGATACTCTCAGTTCGATCGCGCGCCTTTACCGCACGTCGCCAAAGGCTATTGCGCAGGAGAATAATCTGCAGGCGGAGAATGATTTTGATGGGGAGAGCAAACTCATTATCCCAATCACTCCTGGCAAACATGCCGCCAGCGAAGATGGGGCCACTTATGCGCGACGGGCCACACGTTACAAGGTCCGCAAAGGTGACACCGTGCAATCAGTGGCAGATACTTTCGCCGTGCCGCCCACGATGGTGCGCCGCTGGAATCATTTAAGAGGCGACAGTCTGCGAGGGCGCCGGGTCGTGTATATCCACCTTCCGGTGGCGCCGAGCGGCGTGGAACAACCGGGGGAGACTTCAGCTAAGTCTCGCACAAAGAATAAGTTAACCAGCTCGAGAAGCACCCTCGTGCATACAGGGTCAAGCAGGGAGAGACGCTGAACTCGATTGCCTGTGCACACCACACAAGGGTCGCGGCATTGAAACGCGATAACGGAGAACTTGCCACTCTACGGCCGGGAATGATCCTGCTCATTCGCGATCTGGATTGACAGATCGGTCTCCACCCTCTACATAGTACTGTGTACTAGGTTGCGGGTTGCAGCGCGGTGTAATATGCAACGGACGGTGTCGCAGAGTAGCCTTGATCGTACGTGAAAGCGACCGTGCTATAATCACGCGCCGTTTGATCAGCCGTTTCGTTATCTTTAGTTTTTTCCTTTAGCGCACGCAGCGCTTGCGCGATGTCCCGGCGAGGAGCGCAGCCCCAGATCAGGAGGAGAAATGAGTTTCGACGAGACCCTCTATGCAGGTGATGATGAGATGGATGAATTCGGTGAAAGCGGCGCTTACGGCGACTCGCTAGAAGAAGATTACGAAGACGAAGAGGAGGAAGAAGAAGCGGAGATGCCCGGGGGCGGTGAATCGCACGCCGAACCGGAGCCCGCGCCCGCTTCCCAACCCGCCGGCGGTGGCGGTGGCTCGAAACCAGCACGAAAGCCTCCGAAGAAAAAAGTGGCGAAGAAGACCTCCAAGAAGAAAGCGCCGAAAAAGAAAGCGGCACGCAAGCCGCCAGCGAGGAAAGCTGCGAAGAGAAAGGCTGTGAAGAAGAAGTCTGCAGGTAAAGCGAAGAAATCATCGCGTAAAGGCGGCCGCCGCCGTCGGTAGAGATTTTCTGCGCATCAAGAAGTTTTGAGAGCCGCGGCGATCGCCGCGGCTTTTTATGGAGCGAAAGTAGACTCGAGTGTGCCTATTTCCTGCCCTGCACTGCTGTGAGGCATTTCCCGTACAACTCTAATAAATGGGCAGCGTATTCCTCAGGCTTCAGCGCGGCGCCTCCACCTTGGAACCCGACTCCTGAACTCGTTCGGCCATAGCCAGTAGTCATGGCAATGAACTTCATCATATCGAGCGCAATATCTTCATTGCGCCGGGCTCCAACAGTATGAGTGGGTAGATCGTTCATGAATGCCTCCGCTGGGACAGAAACGCTTGCGAATTCGTGGTCCATCCGGTCGGAATTATCAGTCGGAATTATCAGCACGAGAACTCCGATAATAGCAGAACGCCTTAGCCGCCAAACGCTGCGCTGGCAAGCTGATCGGTTCTGCGTTTTACGAATCTTTACTTCCCGTTTACCAACTCTTTACTTCCGATGCTGGTTGAACGTGTTCCATATAAGAAGACGAATCCGGAAGGACGGAAGGACGTGCTTTTCGGAAAACATAAATTCTGGAGATTGCATACATGCGCAGTTCAGCTACTCACGTTTCGAAGGGCGGGTCTCAGTCCGAGTTTTTCATGTCAGTGATTCTTGGCCTGCTCATTTTTCTGTGCGCCGGCCTGACCACCGCCTTCGCTCAGGACACGCAAGAACAGCCCAGCCCGTCAGGGCAAGAAATGGGGCATCCCATGGGGGGCCGCCACGGCATGCCCAGTGCCGAGGATCAACTCAAGCACCTGAGCAAGAAATTGAACCTCAGTGATGACCAGCAGGCAAAGCTGAAGCCCATTTTGGAAGATCAGCACAAACAGATGCAACAGCTTTGGAGTGACAACTCAATGTCGCGGCAGGACCGCTTCAGCAAAATGCGGGAGCTCCGCGAAAACGCCGATGCGCAAGTCAAGGGCATTCTCAACGACGAACAGCAGAAAAAGTTTGATCAGATGCGCGAAGAACAGCGCAGCCACATGCGCCATCGCAGGGGTAGAGAGCAGCCCGGAGGTGACGGATCAGATAAGCAGGAATAGACGTCAGAAGTCTGACCTCCAGTTTCTCCCCAGCCTCTGAACTGGGATGGCGCAAGCGTTGCCCACTCCCGGTTCAGAGGCCGCTTTTGTGTCACGGCCCGACGCAGCCCTGAAACGTCGCCTGGATTGCTGAAATTACTAGCCCGAGCGCGGTACTTCGCTCATCAAGCCAAGCAGGTTCTGCTCCGTGTCCCGAAAGAACGCCATCCACAAATCGTGGCCAGGCATTCTGGCAATGATGTGGGGTTGGTCCTCAAAGTGAACTCCGGCTTTCAACATACGCTGGTGCGCTGCAGCGATGTCAGCTACTCTAAAGTGCAGAATCGAGCTCGGATGATCGAATTCCGGTTTCTCCGGCCGGGTGAGCATGAGCCGGACACCGCCGCAATCGAAGAACGTCAGTTCGCCGGCGCTGAAGAGGAGTGGCGATTTGCCCAAGGCCCGAAATCCCAGGCTTCAGGGCGTCGCTGTCTGATTCAGGCTGCAGTGGCATCTAATTCAAAAATCCAGGGCAATTCACCGCGACACGGGTTCAAAGAATAATATTCCGGTTGTTACAACGACAATAGCAATCTTGAGCGATGGGCTAAAATAACCCCGGGCGATGGAGTTCGCCATTAACCGCCGCTAAGGCTGATGACTCCTACTACCTCTTCAGTAGGAGATCGTCATGTTAGCAAGCATCTTGTGCGTAGCAGTGGGAGCTGTTTTAGGCGCGCTAGCCCGTTTTTTTTGTCACCCACTTCTCTTCAGAACTCTCTCACCATCACGGTTTCCCGTACGGGACGCTAATCGTAAACGCCGTAGGGTGCGTCATCGTGGGCTATGTGCTCACCTGGACCGCCGATCACGAGCATGATCGCTGGCGCCTGTTTATGGCAACTGGCTTCTGCGGAGCATTTACCACCTTCTCTGCCTTCGCCTACGAGAGCCTGGCCTATTGGCACGGAGGACAGGTTGGAGCCTTCATTTTTAACGTGCTGACGAACAACGTCCTCAGCCTGGGCGGGGTCATTGTCGGAATCCGGCTTCATCGCGGGTAGCGCCGGATCTACTCTGGTCGGCAATTGTTGGGAGCAATTGTGCGCCAGCTACTCGCAAAACGTCGGGCTTGCGCTCATTTCCAACCTCGCAGCGTCGCATCCTACGCGCACCTGCCACTTTGTGCAGGAATTCTGCTGCGAGGAGAAGTTTATGGCACGCACTTCAGCATCAGCCCGCGTCTTGACTGACCACGACAAGATCCGCCGATGGGCAGAAGAGCGCGGAGCAAAGCCTGCCGGGGTGAGGGACACTGGTGGACGCGACGACGTGGGGAATGATTCGGCTCGATTTTCCAGGCTACAACGGCGCAGAGTCGCTGGAGGAACGAATCGCGCAGGAGAGCCGCGTAGGGATTCGCCAACTCTGCGAGGTTCTGGGGATCGTATCGCTGCCTCCAGCGATGGAAGGTCTGCGAGTGGTACTCTTGGGTCCGCTTGCAGCGGATGGATTTTTTGTCCCTCGCGCCAAACTGGGGAAACACGGCTCGCGAGGCATCTCCTCTGCGTGATCAGACATACCGCGGAGGGGGATTTTTTGCGGGAGGAACCCGGGCACCAGACGAGTCTTTCTAGCAAATGGGAGGGCGGGTTGGTCAAACGCGTGAATACCGCTGTCGACCGGCGGCCGAACGCCGCACGAACAATAGCAGCGACCATCATCAATGATCCACCGTCAAACGGGGTACTGGGACAACACGGCCCAAAGCCAGATCCGAGCGCGAGCACAAGAGCACCGAGGCCGACGCTAAAGGAAGGGACGCCGTACTTTGCCAAAGTCTTTGGCGTCATTTTGGTACGAGGAAGCTTACCCTCAACTCACTGGTTCATCAATGTCGGGCAAGGTCCGAGTCGTTAAAAAAGCCCTTGACCTCTCCCCCCTTTCCTCGCTAGAGTACAGAGTTCCGCGGACATGGGTGGTCAAGGTAGTTCCGAGACCTCCGCCAACAAACCGAATCAATCCTGGAAAGAAGAAACTTTCGGCCACAGCGGAGCATCTATACCTGGTAGGCAGTGCTTTTCCCGTACAACTCACTTGAAATGAGCCATTTACGTTTGCTAAACGGAACTGCCTTGGGCGGCGAAGTTAGGCAATCACAACTTCCCGGGTTAGGAGAAAGGCGAAAATGAAGCGCTCTGATCGTGTTTTTGATGCTTTGCATACTTTGCGGAATCGTTATATGCTTTGTCAGCTTGCTTCCAAGGCTACCCGCAAGTTTCACAAGCCCAACACTAGAATCCAGGAAACAATGAACGAAGTGCTGGACCGGATTGCAAGCTCGGAGCGGCAGTCTGTTCTTGCCGAGCCGGAACATTTTGTTGAGGCACAACGGCGGGCTGCATAATCGGCCCGCCCGCCCTGCCCGGAAGTAAGTACTTCTCTTTCGCATCCTCCCTAGAATCTCCTCGCAGGTGAACCGATGACCATCGCAGAACTCAAAGAAAAAAACATAACCGAGCTGACCAAGATCGCCCGATCTCTGGATCTGCCCGGGGCCAGCGGCCTGCGCAAGCAGGATCTGATCTTCAAGATCCTGCAGGCGCAGAGCGAAAAAGAAGGCCACATTTTTGCCGAGGGCGTGCTGGAAATTTTGCCCGATGGCTATGGCTTCCTCCGCTCGCCCGACTACAACTACTTGCCCGGCCCCGACGACATCTATGTCTCGCCCTCCCAAATTCGCAAATTCGACCTTAAGACCGGCGACACCATCAGCGGCCAGGTACGCCCGCCGCACGAGGGCGAGAAGTATTTCGCGCTGGTCAAGATTGAAGCGGTCAACTTTGAGTCGCCCGACGAAGCGCGGAACAAGATCCTGTTTGACAATCTGACGCCGCTGTATCCGCAGGAGCGGGTTAAGCTCGAAACCGCACGCGACAATGTAAGCGCGCGCGTAATGGACTTGCTCACGCCTCTTGGCAAAGGCCAGCGCGGATTGATCGTTTCGCCGCCCCGCGCCGGCAAGACGATGCTGTTGCAGAATGTGGCGAACTCGATCACTACCAATCACCCCGAAGTCGTGCTGATGGTGCTGCTGATCGATGAGCGCCCGGAAGAAGTTACTGATATGCAGCGCTCAGTGAAGGGTGAGGTAATTTCGTCGACCTTCGACGAGCCTGCCGCCCGCCACGTGCAGGTTGCGGAAATGGTGATTGAGAAGGCCAAGCGGCTGGTAGAGCACAAGCGCGACGTGGTCATCCTGCTCGATTCCATCACCCGCCTGGCTCGCGCCTACAACACCATTGTTCCGCCCAGTGGCAAGGTGCTCTCCGGCGGTGTGGACTCCAATGCTTTGCAGCGTCCGAAGCGGTTTTTCGGTTCGGCGCGTAACATTGAAGAAGGCGGCTCTCTGACCATCATTGCGACGGCCCTCATCGACACCGGTTCCCGCATGGACGATGTGATCTTTGAAGAATTCAAAGGCACCGGCAACAGCGAAATCATCCTTGAGCGCAAGCTGGTCGACAAGCGCGTATTCCCGGCCATCGACATTCAGCGCTCCGGCACCCGTAAAGAGGAGCTGCTGATTCCCAAGGAAGACCTGTCCCGCATTTGGGTGCTACGAAAGGTGCTGAACCCGCTCTCGCCCGTAGAAGCGATGGAACTCCTCATCGACAAGCTCAGCAAGACCAAGTCGAACGGGGAGTTCCTGGCGAATATGAGTTCGCTGTGAGGGCGTCAGGTATGGCGAATCGTCCTGCTGGCGATCATTGCGAACTAAGGCGTTCCGCTCGGGGCGCCTGCAATCTGCCACGAAAAAGCCAGGGATGACGACGCCGTCAGGTCAATCGCCGGTTCGACGGTCGAGAACGACTGGACAAAGTCCTTGTACACGGCTTTGCCGTTGAATTGCGCGAAAACGTCGACTCCGTCCACCGGGCAAGCGAGCATCCCGCTCAGTGTTCCCCTGGTGGCAATCCCGTTTGGTCCTTCCACCGCCGCGCCCGCAAGCACGGGAGACGATCCGTCCAGAGAACCGGCGAGATTGGCTACCTGGTGCTGCATGCAGTGCGGGAATGTCGTCCCGTTGCCAACAATGAGCGCGGTGCCCCAAGCGTTGGCTCCCAGAATGTTCGCCAGCCAGCGATGGGCATTGGGAGCGTACGTGTTGGTGCCGGTCAGGAAGCCGTACTCAGCGGCCATCACCGAAAGCCCGGCGCCATGGGACGTCGTGTCGTACACATTCCAGGGGAAACCGAAGCCAAAGGGGTCGGTGTTACCCTGCGCCACCGCTTTGTCTAGTTGTTTTTTCAAATCTGCCAGAAGCGCTGCCCGATTGGTTTCGAGGCCTGACGGATTTCCAGCCAGCGTCAACGCCCTGTACAAATCGAAGTGGGCGAAGCCGGTTACGTCGTAAAGGTTAAGAGTGTCGGTGGCATCATTCGGGCCAGTGATGTAGGCATTCGCCCAATGTGCCGCCTGCTGCAAATAGAAATTGGGATCGGTATGCGGAAGGCCCATCGGCAATCCGCTTCCAGCTTGCAAGGCGAAGTACAGTTCTACGGCTCCCAGCTCCATGTCATCGCGCCATTCGTTTTCGGGATAGAAGCTGAAAGGAATGACAGTCAGAAGATTTCCACTCGGAGCAGTGTTGGCGTGATCAAAAATGTGCTCAGCCGACAACAGGCACTGATTGGCGTAAGTGGGCTGGCTGGTCTGATACAGGTGATAGCAGATGGCGAAGGCCGCCGCCATACGTCCCGCGAGATTCGGGCTGATCGACGCCCCGGCGCCGCCCGCGGCATTGATGAATGCGGGACGGTGACAGATATAACGGTAGTTAGAAGAGCATCCCTGGTAAGTGTCATCGGCCTGGGGCAAGCGCCAGATGTCGTGATCGCTCACCGTTTGTGAGTTGCCGTTTCCGATCCCCACTTGGTAGTAAAACGTCTGAGTGCTGTCATTCCACATCTTCAAGAGCCAGTCCAGACCGAATTTGGCTTCCGCCGTGAAGTTAGAGCTTGCGGAGCCGGGGCCCATCTGATTGGGAAAATCACGCACACCGGCCAGCATGAGATCGACCGTGTAGCTGGTAGTCTGAACAAACTTCAAGTAGTCTCCAGCGTCCCACCAGCCGCCGGAAGCGTCGATGACCGCGCCTGTAGGCGTGAGGTCGCCGGAAAAGCGGCCACTGCCCGCGTTGTAGTTCGGCGTGAGATAAACCTTCGCGCTCTGGTCGTTCAAGTGAGCGGCGGCAGTCCGCAGAGGGCTGGCGATGAAGTTCGGACCGTCACGCTCATCCTGATAGAAAAACAAAGTATTTGCGAGTGGAGTTGCGTACAGGTTTGTCGGGGTATCGATCCGAAAGCTCGGAGAGGACGCCGCAACCGGACCACTCACTGAAATAGAGTAGGTCCCGGCAGTAGTCAACGTATCGAAATCCAGCGCGTAAACATTCGGATAGCTCCGGCTCCAGGAACCGAGCCAGGCTCCGATCGCAGCGGAAAACACCGTTGTGCTTCCGGATCTCACGCTGAACGTGGCGCCCGACTCCGAACTTGGAGACATTAGATACGCGCGCTTCGGTCCGCCGGAAACATAACCAACCTGATTCACGCGCACGAAGGCAGCCTGAGCAAATGACGAGCCGACGAGCAAGAGCACGGCGGGAATCAAGTTAGAAATCGTTTTAATGAATCGTTTCAGAATCGCGGAGAGGAGGGTGGGCATAGCGGCTCCTTTTCGGAAAGTGCGGAAGATCTAGGCCAGAGAACGATGTGTTGTGAAAGCCGGAAGAAACATGACTACGAACCTTAAATCTGGGCAGGCTCCATTCTGGTATGGGCTTTTCGACCTGTCAAGAAATTTTAGCGGGCTTGGTCATCGCTTAGCCTGAAGAAATCACGACGCCTGCATGCCCTGATCCATGACATACACTTTGCCCGGCCCCGCTGTCTGCACGTTCTGCTGATGGAAGCAGTCCTTAATTCGTCTGCGTAATTCCCGGCTCACCGCATACTGCTTGTTGGGCCGGGTCTTTACCAGCATCAGATACTCGGCCTCGCCATTGCCCACGCGGTCGATCCCGGGCACCTGAATCTCGCCCACGATGTCGTCCGCGAAATTGGGGTCGTGTCTCAGTTCCTCTCCCACTTCCTGCAGCAGTTTCACGATGCGTTCGCTGGGTTCGCTATACGCCACCACGACCTTCAAGGCCAGTTGCGACCAGTCGCGGGTCATGTTGGAGACGATGCTGATCTGGTTGTTCGGGACGGTGTGAACCGTGCCGTCATCGTCGCGGAGCGTGGTGTGGCGCAGGCTCATGCCTTCCACCACTCCTTTGACGCCCGCGATGCGCACGCTGTCGCCAATGTCGTATTGGTTTTCAAGCAGAATGAAGAATCCGTTGATGAAATCTTTGACTAGTGTCTGCGCTCCAAATCCAATTGCCAGACCGGCGATCCCAGCGCTCGCCAGCAACGGCCGCAGGTCCAGGTTGAACAGCGGAAGCGCCTGCAGGATCGCGCCGAACAGAATCACGAAAACGCCCACGCTGGTAATGACGCTGGCCACCGTGCGCACTTGCTGCGCTCGCAGGCCCGGAGGCAACTTCCTTTCCTGCAAACTCGCAATACGGCGCACGACCGCACGCCACACGCGCATCACCACGAATGCCCCGACCACAATCACCACCAGTTTGGGCAGGCTATGATGCAGGAACCCCAGCGCGTCCTGGCGCCAATCGCGAAACAGGGCGGGAAAATTCTCCGTCTCGAACACGGTTAAATGCAGACTAAGACTCATGATTTAGCCGCGATTATAACAAGCGAGTCGCGCGCATTTTGCTGCATCGTCCCGAACGTATAATGTGTCCCAAACCTGCATTGTGAGGTGAACGTGCCACTGCACCGGCTTTCGTGGATTCTTCTGCTTGTTCTTGCAGTTGAAACTCGCGCCATGGGCCCGCAGGCCCAACAACAGCCCTCTGTCGTCCCCCCATTCGGGGAGAAGACCGCCACCGTAGAAAAAGAGCGGGTCAAGATGGAGAGGGAGGCGTTGAAGAGGGCTAACCAACAGCGCCAGTCCGATCTAAAGCGCGATACCGAGAAACTTTTCAACCTGGCGACCGAACTCAAGAACTCGGTCGAAAAAACCAACACCGGCATCCTCTCAGTTGAAGTGGTTAGAAAAGCGGAACAGATTGAAAAGCTCGCCCATAGCGTAAAAGAGAAAATGAAGAACAGCTATTGATCTCAGGAGATGTACTCGCGAATGTACTCGTCCTTCGAATGGGCTAGTTCCTGAGCGTCGCCGTCAAAGATCACTTTACCATCACGCAGAATTAGGAAGCTCATTGGAACTTCGCCCCGCGCCCCTGGAGGCAGCCGCCGCATCTGGTTGGCCTGACGATCGAAGTAGTGTGACGCCATCACAAACGCGTCCTGAAGACGATGCGTCACCATCAGCGAGCTAGTCTTGTAGACATCGCGTTGTTTCACGATGAGTTCAACAATGGTCGTAGAGGTGACCGGATCGAGCCCCGCGGTTGGCGAATCATAAAGCAAAATTTCTGGCTCGGTGATGATGGCGCGCGCAATGGCTACTCGCCGCCGCATGCCTCCGGAAAGTTCCGCGGGAAATTTGTCCAGCGTATGTTCCAATTCAACAAAGCTCAACACCTCGCGGACACGGCGTTCGATTTCTTCGTCGCTGATGTCACCTTCCTCGATGAGCCGAAACGCAACGTTTTCTCGCACGCTGAGTGAATCGAATAGAGCGCTCTCCTGGAAGACGATTCCGACCTTACGGCGAAGGTCGAACAATTCCTCTTCGCTCATTTGTGTTATGTCGTTGCCGAGGACGTAGATGGAACCGGCGTCGGGCTTCAGCAGACCCAGGGCGAGCTTCAACATGGTGCTCTTTCCCGACCCGGCAACGCCAAATACCGCCTTGGTTTCTCCCCGGGGAAGATGAAAAGAAATCCCGTCCAGAACCGCCTTGTCCTCAAATGCAATCGAGACATTCTCAAACTTGATGACCGGGGCGGTGGAACTGGCTACGGAATCAAGCCGTTCCTCGACCGCATTGGGAGGGGCAGCCATGAGATTAGCGATATCCGAAAACTGTCATCAAAAGCCTGGTCACAACCGTGTCGACGACCACCACCAGGAGCGAAGACGCAACCACAGCCTGCGTGGTAGCCCGTCCCACTCCTTGCGTCCCGCCGCGCGCCGACATTCCGTAATAGCAGCCGACGGTGGCGATGATAAAACCGAAGAGCACGGGTTTAACCAACCCGGTGAAAACGTCCTGAAAAACCAGGATTTGCCAACCGGAGCTCCAATATTGGTGCCAATCAATGCCAAAACTGAGAGTAGATAAAACGGCGCCGCCGAAAAGGCCCAGCAGATCCGCGAGAATGGTCAGAAAGAACAGCATGAACACCGTGGCAATCACTCGCGGCGTAACCAACTTCTTCACCGGATCGGTGCCCAGAGCACGCATGGCATCAATCTGCTCGGTTACGACCATGGAGCCGATCTCGCTCGCCATGCCGGACGCATTACGCCCTGCAACCATCAGCGCCGTAAGCACCGGCCCCAGTTCGCGCACCATGCTGACGGAAACGAGCTGTGCGATTAACGTCAGCGATCCAAATCGCTGCAGGGTGTTGGCGCTATTCAGCGCCAGTGCCGCGCCTGTGAAAAAACCGGTAAGCAGGACAATCGATAACGATCCCACGCCAATCAGGTCGGCTTGCTGAATCATGTCCGCGACGTAAAGCGGCCGCCGGAACAGATTCACCACGGCGCGCGCAGATAGCAGGGCGTAGTCTTGAACCGCCTGGATTTTCTCTTTGGCGAATTGCGAAGGAGAGATTAGTTCGATATTGCTAAGCAGGTCTCCAGCGGCCATAGCTCGCTCCGTTCTCCCGAACTATAGCAGAGAGAAAGATGCGTTATTCGCAGGCGGACAATAATGGCATTCGGAGGTTGCACTGAGGGTTGCTGTGGCCGCTATTCCCGGCTCTTCTTCTTGATCTCAATATTCAGACGCTTGATTTTCTGATTGAGGGTAGAGAGCGGAACATGGAATTGTTCCGCGGCATCGGTCTGGTTCCAGTGACACTTCTCCAACATATCGACAATGATGTGGCGTTCGCAGTCTTCCATGATGTCGAACAGCGACGCATCGCCGCGGTGATCGAGCATAGGAAAGGCCGTCCCGCGCCCTGCAATTTGATCGGGAAGCAACTCGGGGCCGATATCGGTCGACGAAGAGAGCACGACCGCACGCTCGATGACATTTTCCAGTTCACGCACATTGCCCGGCCAGGAATAGGTCATCAATGCGCGAAGAGTTTCAGGGCTCATGTGCCGGCGCGGCCGTTCATTTTCTTCCGAATATTTGGAGAGGAAAAATTCCACTAGAAGTGGGATATCTTCCTTGCGCTGCCGCAAAGGCGGGAGATCAACCGTAATGACGTTCAGCCGATAAAAGAGATCTTCGCGGAACCGACCGTCGCGCACCTGCTGTTTGAGATCCACATTGGTGGCAGCGATGATGCGCACGTCAACCTGAATCTCGTGCACTCCGCCCAGATGCATGAATTTACGGTCCTGGAGCACACGCAAAATCTTGCTTTGCGTCTCGATGCTCATGGTGCCGATCTCGTCGAGAAACAAGGTGCCGCGGTCGGCAATCTCAAACAGTCCTTTCTTGGAGGCGATCGCGCTGGTGAAGGCGCCTTTCACATGCCCGAATAGGGTCGATTCCAGCAGGTCAGGCGGCATTGAACCGGTATTCACTGGGACAAATGCCCGGTCACGCCGCGGCGAGTTCAGATGTATGGCTTTCGCGATGAGCTCCTTGCCGGTGCCGCTTTCGCCTTGCAGAAGCACGGTCGAACGGCTGGCTGCCACCTGCGCAACCAAATCAAAAATGCGGAGCATGGGCTCGCTCTTGCCCACGATGTTCTCGAAGTTGTAGCGCTGCTTCAGAGCGCGCTTGAGCTGGATGTTCTCCTCTTCCGCGCGGTGCCGGCCAACGGCAGCTCGCACATCCGCCAGCAGCTTCTCGTTATCCCAAGGTTTTTGAACGAAGTTGGTGGCACCCGCCTGCATCGCCGAGACCGCCTTCTCCACAGTCCCGTAGGCGGTAATCATGATCACCGGCAACTGTGCATGATGTGCCCGAATCTCGGTCAACACATCAATGCCATTGCGATCCGGGAGCGCGAGATCGAGCAGGACGAGATCAAACGCGCGCTCGTCCAGGCGGCTCAAGCCCTCCTCACCGCTCGCCGCCGATTCCACGTGGTAGCCCTCGAACTCCAGCAAGGTCTGCAGCGACTCCCGGATGCCGGCTTCGTCATCGATGATTAACACCAACCCGCCGGCCGGGGCCGAAGCTTCCGGAGGGCGATGCGGAATCATCACTGCTTCAGACATTGACAGCTTTCCTCATCAGAGGGAAATCAAGATAGAACGTCGTGCCCTCGCCCGGGCGGCTTTCCACGCGAATCTTGCCAGCGTGCTCCTGAATAATGCCATAGGTCACCGACAGTCCTAATCCGGTGCCCTTCCCCTGCCCTTCGCGAGGGGCCGCCTTGGTGGTGAAAAATGGATCATAAATACGATGGATATGTTCCTGCGGAATTCCGGCTCCCGTGTCGGAAATCGCCACGCTCACGCCATCTCCGTTCGAGGTTGTGACTCGTAGCGTCCCACCACCCGGCATCGCATCGCGGGCGTTCAAGAACAAATTCAGGAAAACCTGCTGCAAACGTCCGGGATTCCCGCTGATTAGCGGCAGGTGCTCGCTCAATTCGTCCTGAACGCGAATCTTCGTGGTCTTGAACGGGTGTTCCAGAAGCGTCAGCGTCTCCAGGATGATTTTGTTGATATCAACTTCGGTGAACTCCGTGCCCCCGGTGCGCGAGAAATTCAGGAGGTTGTTGACAATCTCCGAAGCCCTGAAGGTCTGCCGCGTTATTTTTTCCATCAGGCTACTGCGTTGAGGATCTCCCTGCAGCTGTTTGGAGAGCATTTGCGCGTACGACGAAATGACGGCCAGCGGCGTATTCACTTCGTGCGCAACGCCGGCAGCCAGCAATCCGATGGAGGAAAGCTTGTCTGCTTGCGAGAGCTGGGACTCCAGGTCCACACGCTCGGTGATGTCATCCATGATGATGAGCCGCCCGATCACGTTGAACTTCCTCGTGACCAGCGGCGCAATGGCGGCATTGATAATGCGGGTTTCTCCCGCCGGTGTCGCTAGCCGGAACTTATACAGATTGTGAATGCCTGAATTCTGCCGCACGCGGTAGAACTCCTCCACAAACTCTGGCGGGAAAACTTCGCTGAGAGGACGGGTCAGCGCCTGCCACCGGGGCAGCGCATACATGACCTCCATCTGCGAGTTCCAGGATTCAATGCGGTCTGCCAGGTCGACCGCCAGCACACCCACGTTGATCGATTCGACGATGTTCTCGTTGAAATCCTTCAGCCGCTCGTACTGCGCAACCTTCTGCTCGAGCGAAGAGTACAGCCGCGCGTTTTGAATCGCGATGCCTATGTAGCCGGATAGCGTCTCAAGAAGTTCCACATCTTCACTGGAAAGAAAATCGCCCTCAACCGTCTTGCCCAAACCGAGGAATGCGATTGTCCGCTGCTGCGCTCGGCAGGGAATGTAGTAATTCAGTTCCAGTTTCGCGATCGTGGCCTGAGCAGCCGGAGCCTCGCGCGGAACGAGATGCGTATTATCGAAGAAGAAATGCCCGGCATTCGATTCGGGCCGGGGCGTACTCAGGAAACTCAGGTCCATATCCCCGTCCGGTGACATGCCATAAGATTTCGCGAGCTTGAATTGCTGTGGAACTTCGCTGTCACTGAGGAAGATAGCCATCCGGTCCACAAGCAAGGTTCGGGACAAGCGGTCCACCACCGAACCCAGCATCTTGTTGAGATCGGTTTCAGAACTAAGCTCACGCCCAAATGCCACCAGCGTTTTGCGATAGTCGTAGCGCGTGCGATAGAAAAACTGATCCGCCCGCTCCTGTATCCACTTTCGAACCGGATCGAAGAGCAACGCGGTTACCACAATGGCCAGCACCATTCCCACCGGGCCCGAGCTTGGCACGCGCGTATGGACCAGCTCAGCAATGATGGCGATCAGCGCGAAGTAGCCGCCGGCAATTGCCGCCGCCGCCAAGGTGTAAACCATCCCTCTCTTGAAGATGAGGTCCACATCCATCAGCCGGTAACGGAAAATGGCGTAACCCAACGTCAGCGGCAGCAGCCCGAGACATAACACGGACAGCTGCTTTACTGGATTGGTTGATAAAGCTCCCGCAAGGTTTGGGATCAAGTAAAAGAAGATGAAAGGTGTGATCGCAAGGATTGTGCCCCGCGTCACCCACTTCAACTGCTGCCGCAAAATCGGCTTACCCGCGTGGCGGTAGCTATAGAGCAGCACTCCGGCGGCAGCGATGTAGAACGTCGCGAGGTACGCCATCTCCAGGCGATCCAGGTTCCAGCGCAGTCTCTCCGTCGCCCGGAGCAACGTGAGCACGGAAACGTGAATCGCGAGCAGCAAAAGCCCGGGCAGATAGAGCGCGGGTATGGCGACGCGATGTCGGCCGATGAACTCCCGCTTTTCCGGGAAGCTCAAAACGAAATGCAAGAACAAAGCCGGTTGCAGCAGCGACGCAACCACATTGCCCCAATAAATTGTCCAGTCGAACTGGTTCAGCTTCCCGGTGTAGTGGAACGAGTACAAGACAAACGACACCAGGCAGAAGATGTAAAAGTGCAACGAGCTCGGAGCGGTCCAGCGGCGCAGCAGGACGTATAGTCCGATGGCCAGGTAAACCACGCCGATCATCCGCAGCCAATCGTTCAGCGACCTTTCGGCCGGTATCAGAATGACCGTCGAGTCTAGCGGGACGGATTGCCGCACCAGTGAGTAGGTCGCTTTGGACCAGGGACCTGCATGGTAGAGCTGGCGTTGCAGCGCGGCCATATCCCCCAAATCGCGCTGATTGATTCTTACTAGCCGATCACCCTGTTTGATTCCCGCCTTGTCGCCAGGGCCATTTGCTTCTACTCTGTCGGCAACCAGGGAAGCATTGTGCTCTACCCACCAGACCCCGTCATAGGGGACCGGAAATTGGCCCTCCACTTTGAAATTGACGACCCCGAGCCACACGGAGCCCAAAGTCAGGATGACCAGAAGCCCGACCGTAAAGCGGGTTTGGAATTCCCGGTTCATGGAACTTGATGGCTCGCTGGAGCGGGTGAGTAAGCCAGTCCAACGTAAGTTTTGCACGTTCGGTGCCACGGCGAAGGACATGGGAGCCTAACAACTGGCACAAAGAAAGGACTTCTACGATTATAGTGGGGTCGGGCTGTCGCTGGTATGTTTTTTGGAATGAGAGATGTGGTATTTGGTAAGTGCCTGTAGAACCGAAATTTACTGCAATCCCCAATCACGGCATGGGGAAAGACCCGATTCCAAAGCGGCTTGGACGTTTAAGCGAAGGCAAGCCCACGACTCACGATCCACAGCTTCAAGCCCCGTTTCCGGAACATTTGTTCCGCAGAGGGCCCCCCATTCATTTCTGTTAATTCAAGGGGGAGACTCTCCATTACAAATCGAGCGCTTCTAAATACCCGGCGCAAAAAAACAGGGGAGCCGCAGCTCCCCTACACAGAAGCGACAGAGGCGATATCACTTACATAGAGTGCTGCCGACTTGCAAAAGTTGTCCGCTGCTGAAAAGAATACGCGGTGAAAATGATTTCCCGTCCCCATTCCGCAGGAGCGCGCACGCAGAAAATTGATGAGCAACGGGTCTCGATGGACAACTCGCGCATGCGCTACCTGCGTACGGGTTCCGGGCCAGCGCTGTTGCTCGTACACGGATTGCTCGGATATTCGTTCTCCTGGCGCTTCACAATGCCGGGAATCAAGGAGCGTACGATTTACGCCGTGGACATGCTAGGCACCGGCTACTCCGATCGTCCCCCAAAGCTTGATTGCAGCCTGCGAGCGAGTGCGGAACGCCTGCTGCGCTTCCTTGACGCAGTCGGCATGAGTTCCTGTGATCTGCTCGGCACCTCCCATGGCGGAGCTGTTGCCATGATGGCGGCGGCGCTCGGCACGGAGCGCTTTAAGCGCCTGATTCTGGTTGCACCCGCCAATCCCTGGTCAGTCTATGGCAAGGGACTGGCGCGCTTGCTGACGAGCCCCCTGGTGAAGCCCTGGTTTTTTCGGTTAGCACCTCACCTTGAGCCGGTGCACGGATTGCTCCTGCGTCGCATGTATGGCGATCCCCGGCGAATTCGTCCCGGCACATTGGAGGGCTACTCCGCGCCATTCAGAATTCCCGGGTCGTTGCGCTATGGTTTATCCGTGCTGCACTCGTGGAACACCGACCTGAAAGAGCTGGAAAAGGCCTTGCCCAGGATTTTCCACCTTCCGACCTTGCTCATCTGGGGCAGCAGGGATACGGCAGTAAGCTTAGCCTCCGCAGATCGACTGCGTGAGCAGTTCCGCCACTGTGAGCTGATGGTGTTCGATGGCGTGGGCCACCTTCCCTATGAAGAGGTACCGGAACAGTTCAACCAGGCAGTGGTGCAATTCCTGAGCGCGCCAGGAAATTCCTGATATGCCGCATCACTTGTTTCACGTTCTCGGCGCTTACCTGGCTCGCTACGGCTACTGGACGGTTGCAGTCGTACTCCTCTTAGAGAACTCCGGTCTACCGCTTCCCGGCGAAACTATACTTCTGATGGCCAGCATCGCTGCCTATTCCCAACACAATCTGCGTTTGTCCTACATCATCTTGGTGGGCATCTGTGCGGCGACCATTGGCGACAACCTCGGTTTCCTGATAGGACACTACGGCGGCCGGGCACTGCTGCACCGTTATGGTAAGACTCTGCACATTCGCGAAGCAGCCATTCGCCGCGGCGAGAATTTGTTCGCTCGTTACGGTGCAGCCACCATCTTCGTGGCACGCTTCATCGCGGGTATGCGAGTAATCGCCGGTCCATTGGCGGGCGTGCTGGGCATGAACTGGGGCACATTTGCGATCTTTAATTTTCTGGGCGCAGCCCTCTGGGTCACTGTCATTGCCAGTGTCGGGTACTTTTTTGGACGGCACTGGTATGCGCTATTCCGCATCGTAAAGAGCTTTAATTTGTTAGTTCTGGCGGCGGGAGCCGCGGCTCTGACAATCTTCTGGCTGAGACGGAGTCGCAGTCGCAAAGCCCAATGACCGCCTCTTTTGCAGAAGGTTCTGCGAGCTCCAGTCGGTCAGGCTTGTCAGGCGGCGGAGTAGTTGTATCATAGGTTTTCTTAGTCGGGCACTGTTTGTTTGTACGGCCACCGATTCAAGCCGAAACTGAATCCCGGTGCCCCAACGTGCGTATGAAACACGTCATTCAGAACGCACTCCATCATTTCGGTTACGCCATTCACAGGACTCAGCAGGTTCCCAAAAGATTACCGAACAGAGGCATTCCGATCGGCGAGCTTCCGTCGGTGAGTCCCATTTGGCCTCTTCCTCGGCATCCAGGAGGGCTTTCCGACGATCAGATTCGCGAGGAATTTGCAAAATACGATTTCTGGCATTACTCGTACGAGTTTGAGGGAGGTCTCTCATTTCCGATTCGATATGAAAATTCCCGCGCAGTGATCAATCCGCAGCGTGCACGGCAGCGCTTCATGCATTTTTTCCCGCACCTTGTGGCTCTCCAGGGCGGTTCTCTTCGAGGAAAGCGGGTGCTCGATATTGCCTGTAACTCCGGCTTCTGGTCCATCCAGTGCGCCTTGCTCGGCGCGGAAGTCGTTGGCTTTGATGGCCGCCCTGAGCTTATTCAACAGGCGGAACTGATCAAGTCGATTGTCGGAGTACCTAACGTCGAGTTCAAAGTACTCGATTTCTGGGACATGAGTTCGCAAGCGTTGGGTACCTTCGATATTGTTCTGAATCTCGGTATCCTTTATCACCTGACTAACCCACTCGAAGCCTTGCGGCTTACAAAATCAATGGCACGAAAGCACATCGTGCTGGATACAGAGGTGTATCCATCACGTGAACCTGTCCTCAAGTTGGTGTGGGAAGAGTCCACTGATTTTCGAACTGCTACCACGTCCGGCATCGTTACGAACCCGAGTAAGAGTAGCATCGATCTAATGCTGAGACACATTGGTGCTGATAGATGGTTCGAAATTCCTTTGCGCAGTACTGACATGCCGCGGGACTATCTTGATAATAGACGTGCATCGTGGCTGATCGAGGCCGCATGACACTCGAGTCTAGGCCTCGGATCGGTTGCAAATTCGTGGCCCGGGATTTGCCGCCATTGTGACTCGAAATGTCAAACGCTTGCTGATCCTGGTTGTTGGCTGGATTTTCGTCTTATTTGGAATAGTTGGATTGTTTTTACCGGTCCTGCAGGGAATACTGTTCATTCTCATCGGACTGACAATCTTGTCCACCGAGTACGCGTGGGCACATCATCTCCTGGCCAAACTGCGGCAGCGCTTTCCCAAGATTGCGCACGCTGCCGATCACGCCAGCGCCAAGGCCGCGGGCTGGCTGCGTTTCCTCTCTCGCCAACGTTCTGCCGATTGATGCCTCAGCGTGGCAGTGCTAACCTTAACTTCAGAGCACGACGGATGCTTCTGCGCCGGACAGCCGGTGCATCACAACTGAAAGTTCTCTTTCGCGCATAGCTTTGAATCTCATGAGGTGAATTACAGATGAGCCGCAGAGTTTCCTTTCTCCTTCGTGCAGTGCTGCCATTTTTGGTCGCGTCAGTCACGTCTCCACAAGCGCTGGCTCAGAAAGCGACCGAAATTCCCGCCGGCACCAGTATCAAAGTGCGCATGATCGACAAGCTGAGCAGCGAGGAGAACCAGTCTGGCGACACCTTCCATGGAACGCTCGAAGAACCAATTGAAGTCGCTGGGAAGACTCTCTATCCCAAGGGCGCGGATGTCATGGGCCGGATCACCGACGTCCATCCTTCCGGCAGGCTAAGCGAACCCGGCGAACTGGACCTGGCTCTCGTGACTGTGGGTGCCGGGCACGTTGCCGAGTCCATCCGCGTACAGCCACTGGTGATTAAAGGAGAGTCCCACAGCAAGAGCAACGCCACCAAGATCGGGGGCGGCGCCGTGCTGGGCGCCATCATTGGTGGAATCGCCGGAGGTGGCAAAGGCGCAGCCATCGGAACCGTAGCGGGCGGAGCGGCGGGCACCGGAGCGGCGGCCGCTACCGGCAAACGTGCCGCGATTGTAGATTCCGAGGCTGTGTTGACCTTCACAACGTCTACAGCTTCAACCGCAGCTCCGATGAGCGAGAATGAGAACAACGCCTCGGCAGGCCCCCCACCGCCGAAACCCCGTTCAACCCGGCCCCAGGTGAACGAGAACACGGAGCCTGCTCCGCCGCCGAACGACGATTCCGCCCCGCTCTTCACCCTTCGCGATCGTCGGACCATTCGCAACTGCATGGCCGACCACGCCTCGGAATTGGCCCCGAATTCAACCCAGCGCCCTGAACTCCCTTCAGGTTCGGAGCGCCAGGTGCGCCGCGGCGAGGTACTGCCTTCAGAAGTCCAAAAACAGGCCCAATCCCTCCCACTGCCATGCGAGGATGAGTTGCCCAAATTGCCTCCCGACTTCGAACGCGTGGTTTATAACGGCCGGGTACTCCTCGTGGACGCGAAGGGCCGGGTTGCGGACCTGTTCTATGTGGACGAGAACCAATAACTTTCCTTATTCCAGAGGGTTATAACGGCTGCATTCCTTCATCGGCTCTTCTCTCGGGGCTCGTTTCGTCATATACTTCCCTCCGCCCGAAGCGTTCCTGGCTTCGGCATTGAGCATCTTAGGTTAGGGGGTGGACCGTGAGAATTTGCGATTTGATCAAAGACCAGGACACCTACCACGCCCAGGCCGATCAGCTTGTGCTGGAAGTCGCACAGGCCATGGTTGCACGCAATATCGGTGCTGTGCCGGTGCTTCGACAAGGTGTTCTCGTGGGCATCTTCTCGGAACGCGATCTGATGAAACGAGTGGTTGTGGAGGGCCGCGATCCCGCCGACACCCGGGTCGAGGCAGTAATGACCGCCGATCCTCGTACTGTAGGACCACAGGAAGAGATCCAGACCTGCCTGCTTCTGATGCGCCGCCACGGCTTTCGCCATTTACCCATCTGCGATGGCAAGCTACTCAAAGGGGTCATTTCTCTGCGCGACCTGTTGTTACACGACCTCAACGAAAAAGATGATGAGGTCCGGATGATGCGAGCCTACATCCAAGCGCCTCCGCAACTGTAGCGGCATCCGCCACTGCTGGCCCCACGCTTCATTGCAAGCCCTGCATTTCCCCTTGTCTTTCAATGTGAGTAGTAACCATTACTGATGGTTACCTTGGTTCATTGAACATTCGGGGAAAACTGTTAACTTTTACTCAGAAGCAGAGCAGATCGTGAAGTTTATCGAGCCTGAACTGCAAGCAGAGACACAGCCGATGACCTCGAACATGCAACTGGCGCTCTGGGTGGCACATCCGGTGCTTCAACTGGCAGTTGCCACAACTATGTTCAGGCGCAAGCAGCATAAAATCTTTCCCGTGTTCTTCTCCTACGTCATTTCCCAAGTGCTGGTCTTCGCGATCGTGTTCCCTTTATGCAAGTGGGCAGATTATTCAACCTACTTCTACGCATACTGGAGTTGCGCTGCTGTCAGCTTGGCTATTGGTTTTAAAGTCATCCATGAAATCTTTCTCGATGTGTTTGGGCCGTATCCCACGCTAAAAGATTTGGGTTCAGTTTTGTTCAAATGGGCCGCCCTGGTTATGCTGCTGGTTGCCTTTGTGGTAGCGGCGGGAAGCCCAGCGCCGGACCAGGGTTTTCTGGTGCAGGGAGTGACCACCGTGCAGCGTTGCGTGCGCGTCATTCAATGCGGCTTGATCTTGTTCCTCTTGGTCTTCTCGAGTTACCTGGGCGTCTCCTGGAAGCAGCAAAGTTTCGGTATGGCCCTTGGCTTCGGCAGCTTTGCCGGGATCGAGCTAGCGATGGCCACCTTAAGAGCCGGTGGCCGCGTGACTGTGCCGCACTACAATTTGACAATCATGTGCGCTTACAACGCAGCGATCGTCGCTTGGCTTACTTATGCGTTGATCAAAAGCCCGGTTCGCGAAAATTCGTCCCAACTCCTCATGCCGCGGCGCTGGGACCAGAGCCTGCACGATCTGCAGCGCCCGGCAGTCGGAAATTCCCTGATCCCAATGTTCGAGGGTATGGTGGAACGAGCTTTTTCGCGCACGCAGAGCAACGACGAAATCGAGGAACCGGTCGTCACCGCAGTGGACACACCGACGCACTCCGCAGTGATTCGCAAGCTGGCCTCCATCACAGGCCTGGCCTCGCTGATTGGTTTAAGCTGTCTCTCCAAAGTCTGAACGTCGCACTCTGACGATTTTCCGACGTTTCCTGCCTCGAGATAAAAGTCAAATCTAAGATTCATGTAAAACTTAAACATACATCCGTAAGCGCATGTAATTTTGATTTATGCCTCTCGCATTCTGCTGCAAGCCTGCTTCGGCGATGGCTTATTCATCTCAATTTTGAGACGGCACTGCAAATAAAAAACTAGACTCATTTCTGGTGCACTGTATAATCGCGCGCCGTGAGGGTTTCCGCTCCCAGGGGACCCGCACAATAAGGAGAACATTCCCATGAAACGTGCGGTCAGGATAGTAATCCTGATGGTGGGTTTGGCTTGTACGTACGCCTTGGTCGCCACTCCGATTTTGCAAGCTGACGGTGGGCCAACGCCGCTGTGCAATCCCAGAAACCCGAACTGTAAGTAGTCATCTTGCTGGATCGAGCATTACCAGAAATGTCTGGGCTGATGCGTGCGCAAGCACACTCAGCCTTTTTTTATTTCCTGTGGCTCTTCTTGCGCTTTGGCCAACGCCCTCCCCAGTTCTTTCGGATCTGAAATCGGCGGCTGGCACGTGAAGTTCGAGCAAACGATGGCTACGCTCCTTGCTTCTTTGACTGCCGGCAGATGCGGGTTCGTCAGCGCCAAAGCAGGCGGCAGATTCAGCGGAACTGCATCGTTCGCGGAAATCTTCAGAACCGCCTTGCCCAGTGCAAATGTAGCTGCCGCAGCACGGTAGAGCTGCGACGCATTTTCGTCGTCTCCGACGATTACCAGTTGCAGATGCGGACGAGAGTAGTGCACGGCAGCGATGCCATAAGTAGCCGCGAAAATTCCGTACTGGCCTGCAATGCCAGCTAAGAGCGCCAGCGCCTGCCCGGCTTTTTCGCGATAACCAGAATCATTGGTGTAGTCGTGGAGCCGCAGCAGCGCGATCGCAGCCACGGAATTTCCCGCCGGAGTGGGGGAATCCTGAAAGGGCTTGCGTGCAGTGCCAAGTACGCCCAGGTTTTCTCCACTGTTTTGTTCAGAATCGAAGAACCCGCCTGCACTGGAATCGTAAAAGCGAGCGAGCATTGCGTCGGCCATATTCCTCGCGAAATTGAAGTAGCTCAAATCCGCAGTAGCTTCATACGCATCCAGACAAGCCACTGCCGTGAAGGCGTAATCATCGAGCATTCCACGAACCTCGCGCCGCTCTGCGCTCGGATCGGAGTAGGCCAGCACGTGCCGTAAACCGCGTTCTGGGAGCCACCCATCGGCGAGGATGCGATCCAGCGAGCGTATTGCAAAATGTCTCGCAGATTCGTATCCAAGCGCCTTGGCAGCCTCCAAGTAGGCCGAAATGCACAGTGCGTTCCAGCCGACATACACAGTCTTATCCACGTACGGCGTCGGCCGCTTCAGTCGCGCGGCATACATCTTTTCCTTCGCGGTGTTCAGCAGAGTTTGCACTCTCGTCGTAGGAAGATTCAGCCGGGCTGAAATCTCATCCACGGAAGCTCGCACATACAACACGTTCTTTGCGGGATTGTGGTGCATCTCGCCAATTTCGTTGATGTCATAATGCAAGGATGCGACCTGGGCCTCCTCTTCCGAAAGAACTGCTTTCGTTTCCTCCAGAGTCCACGTGAAATAGTCGCCGTCATCGTCCATCGAATAATCGGCATCCTGAGACGCATAGAACCCGCCACGCTCGCGATCACTGAGCCATTCATCCATCCAACGAATGATGTCGCGCGCTACGTCAGCGAAGAATTCTGAACCTGTTGTCTGGTAGGCGTGCACATACGCTTTCAGCAGTTCGGAGTTGTCGTAGCACATCTTTTCGAAATGCGGCACGATCCAGCGCTCATCCACCGAATAGCGATGGAACCCGCCTGCTAGCTGGTCATAGACGCCACCGCGGGCCATCTCTTCCAGAGTGGTGACGAACGCTTCGCGCACTCGGTCCTCGTGGTTCTGAGCGTATTGGTCAATCAGCAGATCGAGCATCGCGGGATGAGGAAACTTGGGTGCGCTGCCGAAACCTCCGTTTCTCGGGTCGAACATCTTCAGCGCGGCCTGAACGATCTCATCAATGACGTGCGGCGAAAAATCACCGCTGCGGCCCATGTGCGACTCCGCATGGGCGAGAGCGCCTTCTACCAATTTCGACTGTTCCAGGACATCCCCATGCTTCTCCCGAAATGCATCGGAAATAGACAACAGCACACGCCGAAAGCTCGGGCGTCCGTAATGATCGTTGGGAGGGAAATAAGTACCGCCGTAAAACGGCTTTCCCTCCGGCGTAAGAAATGCGGTAAGAGGCCAGCCCCCCTGGCCGCTGATCGAACTCACTGCAATCTGATACCGGCTGTCGATGTCCGGCCGCTCGTCGCGGTCAACTTTTATCGGAACGAACCGCTCATTGACGATCTGTGCGATCTCAGGATCGTCGTACGATTCGCGATCCATCACATGACACCAGTGACACCACACTGCCCCGATGTCCAGCAGGATCGGCTTATTCTCGCGCCGTGCCGTGGCGAAGGCCTCCTCGCCCCACTCGCGCCACTGGATGGGCTGGTGCATGGCAGAGCGGAGGTAGGAAGAAGAGGCTTTGGCAAGAGAGTTGAGGGTCCGGGTGGTCATACTTAAAGTCTAATGCAGAACACAGGGCTCAGAATGAGGAGGTCGGAAGAAGACTTGCTTGTTACCTCGAACTCTGCAATTGCCCGAGCCGTCTAGCCATGGAACAGTAAAGCTCCACTCCTTCGGCGAGCTCTTCCTTCTCTACATATTCATGTTCGGTGTGTGCGACGTGAATTGATCCCGGGCCGATTAGCATGGGCTTACCCCAATTGCTGAGTGCCGGAATATCCGTGGTGAACGAGGCGACGGTTGTGGGCAAGCCGTCCAGCGTAGCCAACCGGATAAAGGGAACCTCTAAGACGAACTCCACGGTGGCCAGAGTTCCGACGGCTTCGATGATTTGCCTTCGGAGTTGTTGCGAAGGACCAACCAGCCGATAAAGCAGATGCGCCTTGGCTCGATCCGGAATCACATTCGGGGCGCGCCCGCCTTCAATGATCCCGATATTTAGAGTACCGGCTCCGATCTCTGGATCGCGCGGCAACTCCATCGCGCGAAGCCGGTTTAACGCTTCCAGCAGCTTGTCAATCGCCGATTCACCCAGTTCGGGATACGCCGAATGTGCCATCTTCCCATGCGCAGTGATTTCGACTCGCAACGCGCCCTTTGACGCGACTGCGATCCGGTTCTCAGTCGGTTCCCCATTTACAAGAAACTTACAACCGGGTGACCGCTGATTGGCGACCTTCGCGCCCAGGCTGTCACGCTCTTCGCCGACGAGAAATAGTAATCCGACAAAGATTCCGTCAGCACGTAGCTTTTCCGCCGCCGCAACCTGTGCCGCGATAATGCCCTTGGCATCGCACGAGCCCCGGCCATAGATCCGGCTCTCATCCTCCGACGAAGGAATGAATGGCGGCACGGTATCCATGTGAGTGGAGAAGACAATCTCGGGACCGGGGCGCCCTGGGCTGGTCGCATATAGGTTGCCGCGCACGCCTTCTACTGGGATCGTTTCCGTCTGAAAGCCCAGCCGGCTAAGTTCGCGACAAAGTAAGTCGCCAACTGCGGCTTCATTTCCAGTGATCGATTCAACATCCACAAGTTGCCGCGTAAATGCGCCCAAATCCATTCGAGGAGCATACCAAACATCGAAAGGCGAGCCGCGGAGCGGCGGAATTCATTAGCCCAGCGCGTGAGCCCTGGGTAAGACGAACAACAATCGTCGAGTGCCGCAGGCACGGCAAGTTTCTCAGATGGGCTGTCGTGTGTGTTGCACGACACCTCACAATTTAGATTTCTCGGGGACTCAAGCAAAGTGGTCCGAGCTGGCGCGAGGTACACTCACCTACGAAATCCTGCCCTCGGGGCTTGCGCCATGTAGAATCTGGTCAATCTCCGGAATCGCGTTCATGGACGTTCTCAAGCAGCTTTTTGAGCAGCACTTCCGCACGCCGGTGGAGCGGGTGCAACCGCTCCAGGGCCAGCTTGGCGGTTCCGGGCGAAAGATCATCCGGCTTGCCAACGGCACCGTGAGCGCCATTGGAATTCTGTACGATGTGCGCGAGGAAAATGCCGCCTTCCTCGAGTTCTCCAAACATTTCCGGAGGCACGGTCTGCCCGTACCGGAAATTTACGCTGAAGATCTGCGCTCTGGCGCATACCTCGAAGAAGATCTAGGCGACACAACGCTCTTCGATTTTCTTTCCAAAAACCGCACGGGCGCGAATATTTCGCCGCCGGCGCTGGCAGCCTATCGGCAAGTGCTTGCCGAGTTGCCGCGCTTCCAGATTGAGGCCGCGAGCGATCTGAATTACAAGATGTGTTATCCGCGGGGCAGCTTCGACCGCCAGTCGATCGCCTGGGACTTGAACTACTTCAAATACTATTTCCTCAAACTCGCCGGCATCCCTTTCAACGAGCAGGCCCTGGAAGATGACTTCAGCCGCCTTACAAAGTTTCTGCTGAGCGCGGGACGCGATTACTTCCTTTACCGCGACTTCCAGTCCCGCAATATCATGCTGCGAGACGGCCGTCCTTTCTTCCTGGATTATCAGGGCGGACGCAAGGGAGCACTGCAATACGATGTCGCCTCGCTATTATTCGACGCCAAGGCGGACCTCCCGCCAGAACTGCGCCAGTTACTGCTCGATCATTATCTGGAAAAGCTTGCAGGTTTTGTCGAATTGGATCGTGCGTCATTCCTGCAGCACTACTATGCATTCGTCTACGTGCGCATCATGCAGGCCTTAGGTGCCTACGGCTTTCGGGGCTTCTACGAACGCAAACTCCACTTCCTGCAAAGCGTGCCCTACGCGCTGAAAAACCTGCGCTGGTTACTGCACAACGCCGTTTTACCAATTCAGCTGCCTACGCTCACAGATGCGTTCAAGAGCATGCTGCTATCCGACAAATTGCAATTCCTCGCTCCCGAACGACAAGGCCTGATGGTGCGGATATATAGCTTTTCCTATCACCAGGACCAACCCCGGGACGAAAGCGGTCACGGCGGCGGCTTTGTTTTCGACTGCCGCGGAATTCCCAATCCCGGGCGGGAGGAGCAGTTCAAACAATTGACCGGCCGCGACGCGCCGGTGGCGGACTATTTAGATCAGCAGCAGAGTGCGCATGAGTTTCTCACCAGTGTTAACTCATTGGTAGACGCAAGCGTGAGCGATTACCAGCGCCGCGGCTTCAAGAACCTGATGGTGTCGTTCGGCTGTACCGGTGGCCAGCATCGTTCGGTCTACTTCGCCGAGCAGCTTGCAAATCATCTTCGCCAAAAGAACGGAGTAGAGGTGGCAGTGCGTCATCTTGGCCTGGAGAGTCTCCGCCAGTGAAGGCCATGGTCCTGGCCGCTGGTCTTGGCACGCGCCTGCGGCCGCTCACCGACAATTGCCCCAAAGCCCTGGTTCAGATCGGCGGACGTACGCTGCTGGAGATCGCTCTCTGTCGCTTACGGGCGTTTGGGATTCGCGAAGTAATCATCAACGTTCATCATTTCCACGATCTGATTCTCGAGTACCTTCGGCAAAACAATAACTTCGGAATGCGTATCGAAGTCTCCCGCGAGCAGGCCTTGCTTGACACTGGCGGCGGTTTGAAAAAGGCTGCTCCCTTCTTTTTGGAAAACTCGAACCGCCCGGAGAAGCCGTTCATCTTGCACAACGTGGATGTTCTCACCACGATTGATCTCCGAAGCCTCGTAGATTTTCACAACCAAAATCAGCCCCTTGCGACGCTAGCCGTCCAGGCGCGGAAGACTGCCCGGCACTTGCTCTTCGATCGGCAGCTGCAGCTTTGCGGCCGCCGATCTGGAAATGATCAAGACAACGAAATGGTTCGCCCTTCACAGAAACCGGCGGCACTGGCCTTTTCCGGAATCCATGTCATCTCTCCTCGTATTTTCTCGATGATGACCGAAGAGGGCGTTTTCTCGATTATCGATTGCTATCTACGCCTGGCTGCACAGGGAGAAAAAATCGTCGCCTTCCGGTCCGACCGATACTACTGGCGCGATCTCGGAAGACCTGAGAATGTCGCGCGCGCAGAAGAGGATCTCAAGCAAGGAATTGTGCAATAGCAGAGAGACTGCCGAAGATGCGGCCTGGGGCTCGCTGAACTTAAATTGCCAAGCCATGGTTCTTGGGGCGCAGTGGTGTGAAAGCAATGAGTATTTCTGCGATTAGTCCAATCACTGCATAGGTAGCGGCGTTTATCATAGGAACCCACCAGAAATAGAGAGAAAAATGGCGCCGCGCCGCAAAGGCAATCGGACAGCTGGCATAGCCCAGGAACTCAACCAAGGGTTCTCTCAAGGCCGTTAACAGTCGCTCCGGCGGCGTCACAAACGTGTAGAGTACCCAGCAACACGCCACCAGAAAGCCTACGCTTGCCCAAATCGCAATTCTACGTTTCATACCGCCACTCCTCCTGCTACGGCTCCATCATCTCACCAGTTCCTCCAAACTCCAAGGTGCGCAAGACAGCTTGATATAGTTGCAGTGGTCCGGCCTGAATCCGTGGTCTCTTCGACAATTCGTTCTCTTTTCATCGATGGCCCCGCCGGGCGGCTCGAAGCTCTTCTCAACGCCAGCGGCGAAACGGCCACCCACGCTGCTGTCGTGTGCCATCCCCATCCTCTGTATGGCGGGACCATGCACAACAAAGTGGTCTTCCACGCCATGAAAGCCATGAACAGCTTCGGATTCCCGGTTCTCCGCTTCAACTTCCGTGGCACCGGGAGAAGTCAGGGCAAACACGATCACGGCGTGGGCGAGAAGGAAGATGTCCGCGCGGCCCTCGATTGGCTCGATCGCGAGTTCCACCTGCCGCTCATGTTCGCTGGGTTTTCTTTCGGAGCCGCAGTTGGCTTGCGGCCTGCCTGCCAGGATGAGCGGGTGAAAGCAGCAATCGCACTCGGTCTTCCCGTGTCTCCGCTTGACGGACACACCTACAATTTTGATTTCCTTGGCACTTGCACCAAGCCGAAGTTATTCGTGAGCGGCGTGCGTGACCAGTTCGGGGATCGCACAACGTTAGAAGAATTGATTAGCTCAATTCCAGAACCCAAGACGTTCGTACTAATTGACGACGCCGATCATTTCTTTGAAGGTCATCTGTCGCGGATGCGAGAGGAAGTTCAGCTGTGGATCGGTAAGAGACTGACAGCTGGCACGCATTCAGGCTAGAACGTCACAAAAAGAAGCCACCCAGGTACAGTATGTAAACCGTGGCCAACACGATGGTGGCTGCTGCCACGGCCAGAATCACCTTGCTCGACCAGCGCCGAGGCGAGAACGCCCTGGAGTTCATTACTGCCGCGCTGAGTTCCTCAATCCATTCCTCTTCTTCGATATTCCGAAAGAGCCGGGACTGAAAAGCTGCGTACAGGGTACGCTGATCGTGTTCGCCCAACGCCACAAAGCGGAAAGGCTGCTCCGTATTGGTAACCGGGCCCAGCATCTCGGCTTTGCCCAGTACCGGACCTTTATGCGTCTGAAACTCCAGCTCCACCACTGAGCCTTTCTTTACGGGAGTGGATAGCCAGAGCAAGCCGCCCGTACGGGAAATAAGTTGCAGTTCGCCGATTGCACGGCGGCCGTCAGCGACCTGCAGCATGGCGGGAGTCGAATCCGCCACCCGGTACCGCGGGGCCCGCGTCATGGCGACAACTGAAGCAGGCGTCATTCCCAAAAAGTATCTGTCCCAAACCAGTCCCAGAGGAGATTACGGGAGTGCTTGACCACCCGCTCACCGGCTCGCCCGTATAATTCACTTCAATGTCTCGGCCCGCTGCTATTGATCGTGAACGTCTTGCCGTCGACCTGCGGGTCATAGCTCGACAGCTCTTTGAGCACGCCCTCGCCGAAGCCAGCATTGATCGCGCTTTCCAGCGCCACATCGATTGCGAACGCGGGCTGCTGCGCGTTTGCGAAGACCTCTATCAGCTGGATTCTTACAGCCGCGTACAGGTGATCGCCCTCGGCAAGGCAGCCACCGGCATGGTCAACTCGTTGGAAATGCAGGCCGGAAAGCGCTTCGAAGGAATAATTGCGACATCGGTCGATCCAGGTCCGCAGTTTCCCGGTTTGCGATACTTTCATGGCGGACATCCCACTCCCAATGACGACTCCGTGCGGGCAGGCGCCGCAATGTTGCAGTCTTTATTCGCCCTGGATTCCTCCTGCCTGGTGATCTTTCTGCTGAGTGGCGGCGGTTCATCGATCGCAGAGAAGCCAGTCGATGATGAGATCTCCCTCCCAGACCTGATCTCAACCTATCGCGCACTCGTCCTCTCTGGCGCGCCGATTACCGAGATTAATACAGTCCGCAAACATCTCTCAGCGATCAAAGGTGGCCGCTTGGCGAAGGCTGCCTCCGGAGCCTGGCAGGTATCGTTGTTCGTCTCCGATGTGCCCGACAACACTCCCGATGCGTTGGCTTCGGGTCCATCCATGCCGGATTCGACCACGGTTGAAGATTGTTACGCCGTTGCCCAGAAATACGACTTGCTGAGGCAATTCCCGGTGTCGGTGCGCGAGTTATTTGATCGGCGTGCCTTGGAAGAAACTCCCAAGCCAAATGACCCGACGTTCCACCGTTCTCGCTGGTGGACGCTGCTCTCGAATCAGGCCTTGCTTGACGCCTGCAAGAACGCCGCTCTGGCACAAGGATTCAGGGTGAAAGTCGACAACAGTTGCGACGACTGGGATTACGCCCGCGCCAGTGAACACCTCGTAAATCGTCTCCGCGAGCTGCGCACAGATTCCGAACGTGTCTGCCTGATTTCCGGCGGTGAGGTCACGGTCAAAGTCGGCAACGGAGGTATAGGCGGACGCAACCAGCAATTCGCATTGTCCTGCGTCGAGAAGATCGCAGGCGAAAACATTACCCTTTTGAGCGCCGGCTCGGATGGCATCGATGGCAACAGCCCTGCCACTGGGGCGGTGGTAGATGGGACAACGGTCGCTCGTGCACAAGCCAAGGGTCTGAGTCCTGCAGATCACCTCAAGGCTTTCAATGCGTATCCCTTCTTCGAAGCCTTGGGCGATGCGATTGTGACTGGCCCCACCGGTAACAACCTGCGCGATCTGAGAATTCTGCTGGCGTATTGATTCAGCTGGAAGCACTTCAGAAAAACTGTGTTACCCCTTCCTCCAGCACCAACACCCGATCCTCAATGCCCGCCGCCTTAGCCGCTCTGTCCAGTAGCTGCAACGGTTCGTCGATGGGCTCATGCGAAAGCCGGAAAGTGCCGTAATGCATTGGCACCATCCAGTGCGAATTCAGATCCAGAAACGCGCGCGTCGCATCCGCCGGACTGGCATGCACATTCCGAAAAGAGGGCGGATTGTACGCCCCGATCGGCAGCAGTGCGACCTCCGGCCCCAGCCTCCGCCCAATCTCCCGGAATCCGGAAAAATAGGCAGTATCGCCGGCGTGGTAGAGCGAATGCTTGGCGTCCCGCAGAACATATCCGCCATACCCCCGGTGCGAGTCCTGAATAACCCTGGCCCCCCAGTGCCGCGAGGGCACATGCGTCACCGTGAGCCCGCGATGCCGATAGCTGTTCCACCAATCCAGTTCCACAACGTTGTCAAAGCCCAGGTCCGAAACCAGGTCGAACACGTGATGCGGAACCACAATGCTTGGCGGCACTCCCGTGCTTTTCCTCGTTTGCCTCACGATCGACCGCAGCGACGGCCGATGCAGATGATCAAAATGAGCGTGTGTAACCAAGACCAGATCGATCGGCGGGAGATCGCGAATTTCTACCCCCGGCCTTCGCAGCCGCTTCAGCACAAACAGCCAGCGCGCAAAATTGGGATCGATGACAACATTCTGTCCACCTATCTGTGCGAAGAAACTGGCATGGCCAATAAACGTAAGCCCCATCTGGCCATTAGTAACCAATTGTGGCTTATAGATCTGCCCGGTCAGCGGTGTAACCGCAGAATGGCGCACCAGCCTGCCAAATTGGCGGGCACGGCTGCGGAGCGCGGGATTTTTTAGAGTCGCTTTTAGCATCTACCAGTCAGCTGCAATCCTGAGGCTGGAGGCGCGCTGTACAGCTGCAAGCAAGATCCGGAAGCGTTCCGGGCTTGTCTCGGATGTTCTCTACTGGCCAGAGTTGTCCCCATTTTAGAACAAACTTTTTTAAGAACAAACTTTGCTTGTTTACTTGACCGCGACTGCACTCTCGGTTTTAATCGCTTCAGGTCTGCAGGAGAGACTCGTAATGCGTGTTGCCTTTTTGGGACTGGGAATCATGGGACGCCCCATGGCGTCAAATCTGGCGAAGGCGGGTCATGAAGTCGCGGTTTGGAATCGAACCCCGGGCAAGGAAGTTGAAGGAGCGAGAAGCGCTACCTCGCCAGCGGACGCCGCAAACGGCGCCGAAGTGGTCTGGCTGTGCGTCTCGGATACTCGGGCAGTAGAGAATGTGTTGTTCGGCGCTCAGGGTGTCGAGACCTCCCTGACATCCGGCATGACGGTCGTCAATTCGAGCACGATCTCGCCTTCTGCCGAGCGCAGATTCGCCGAGCGCGTGCGGGCTCGCGGTGCCCAATATGTAGATGCCCCAATGACCGGCTCGAAGGTAGCCGCGGAAAGCGGAACCTTGATCTTCATGGTAGGTGGCGAAGAACACGCAATTGAGAGTCTCAAGCTGTTGTTCGCGGCTATCGGTAAGAAGATTTTCCGAATGGGAGAAACTGGCAAAGGCCAGGCAGCCAAGCTGGTGATGAATTTACAAATTGCTTTGATCTACGAGGGCTTTGCCGAGGCCCTGACTCTGGCTACCAAGCTCGGCGTAGATCCTGAGGCTCTGCTGCCACTGATTCAGTCCTCGATGGTGCATTCCGGTGTGGTTGAATATAAGGCGCCATTCGTCTTGAAGCGCGACTTCACGCCTAATTTCCCTTTGCGCCTCATGCACAAAGACATCCGGCTGGCGCTCGATGCCGCCAGAGAAGTACGCGTGAAACTTCCCGGACTGGAAACTGTCGAAGAAATCTACGAAATGGCGACCGAAGACGGCCACGAAAACGAAGACTATGCAGCCACGCTTGCGCTGCTTGAGAAGTGGGCAGGCGTGGAAGTGAAAGCTGTGCCGGCCTAAACCTGCTCTCCCTTAAGCAGCGTAGTACCTCCGTAACCCGCCGCGCGCCCGCCTATTACAGAATTATTACGTCATTGTCTTATCCATACTGATAGCTTAGTCGATAGGTATTCAAAGCGCGTACGGAGCTACCGCACCAGCATGGACCTGCAAACCCTGAATCGGAAACAGCCGAGCGAAACGAAGGTCAACTGGATAACCACCGGCTTCATGGTCGCCTTTCATCTCGGCGCCATTGCCGCGCTGTTCTTTTTCAGTTGGAAGGCCGTGCTAGTTTCGGCATTCCTGTGGTGGGTTTCCGGCAGCCTGGGAATCGGCATGGGCTATCACCGCCTGCTCACCCATCGCGGATACAAGACACCAAAATGGGTCGAGTACGTACTGACCACCTGTGCAACCCTGGCGCTTGAGGGTGGGCCCATTTTCTGGGTTGCTACCCACCGCATTCACCACCAGAAATCTGATCAGGAAGGGGACCCGCACACTCCGCTCGACGGAAAGTGGTGGGCGCACATGGGCTGGATTCTCACCGGTAAATCCATGCACCATGACACTACGACTTTGGCTCGATATGTCCCCGACTTGGCGAAGGACAAATTTCATCTCTGGATCACCAAATACCACTACGTTCCAATTGTTGTACTGGGAGTTCTGCTTCTGACGTTGGGTGGCCTTCCACTGCTGCTGTGGGGTATCTTCCTGCGCACAGTCATTGGCCTGCATTGCACCTGGATGGTCAATTCCATCACCCACACATGGGGCTCGCGCCGATTCGTGACACGTGATCTCTCCACCAATAACTGGTGGGTGGCGTTACTGACCTTCGGCGAAGGTTGGCACAACAACCATCATGCGCACCCAGTTTCTGCCCGCCACGGGATCGCCTGGTATGAAGTTGACGTCAACTGGTATGGAATCTGGGCACTCAAGAAGCTGGGACTCGCGCGCCATGTGTACAGAGTAAGACTCTCCGAATTGCGCAAGAAGTCCACCTTACCCGCACAGCCAGAATCGCAGCTGCACCTGGTCCCTGAACCCTCAATTTCGTCCGGCGACTGAAAAGCTTGCAAGAATGGATTGGGTCGTCCTCAGGCCTTCCGTCCGCGCCAGCTTGGCTCGTCGCTGCTGTTTCACGCAGTCAAAGTGTATAGAAGGCAAACTGCGAACGGAGAAACGGGGAACTGAGAACCGCTGTCCCTTTCCGAAATTATATACTTTACAAACCCATTCCAAGGTAACAAGCTCCAAACCCAGTCCACACATACCACTCCCGTTCAAGGAAGTGATAGCAGACGCGGTCAAGGTTAAACCCCCAGAGAAGGGACCAGAAGGGAAAGCTAACGTGAGCGACATGAGGGGCGGCAGGAAGCGTCGCTGAGTAAAATAGAGGGCCAAACAGTTATCGACCCTCCCAATTTCTTTGGACTACTGCCTTCTGCCCTCTCCATTGTTAAGGCCATCCTCACCTGGAGTCGATGGGCTAACGTTCATGATGAAGTACCCCTTGCCGTTATCGACGATTACCGATACGTGCGTGCTGTCGAGCCAGTTGTCCGTTACTGTGCAGTCTGGGCTTACCGAATAGGTTCCAGTAAATTCGAGAGGCCCAATATTCGTGCCAGGCACTCTCACGAAGAGCTTTCCTGGGAGGCCACCATTTCCGTCAAGACGAAGCGACCGACCGCAACGAACCCTGTGCCAGTAGCGTGGAAACCGTAACTTCCGTGCAGGGTAGCATTGGAGCAATGCTCAGCGTCTTGCGCCTGAATCCCGCAAGCGAGGCTAAGTACAACCAGCGTTAACTGCAGAAGTCGATTTCTGACGGACATGTTTCGCGCTCCTTTTGATGAATTGGAAGACGAGGCGCGAGGGCAGACAGCCGCTCGAACAATTTCGGCGAGGAGGAGGAGTCAGCTCATGCTGACTACGACTTCTGACTGAAGCCCGCGCTGGAAGCCTGAACCCGAGCGGGAGGCATTGTTGCCGTTAAAACTGCCTCTGTCCAGCTGGTGGGTTTGTCAAAGGCGTAATTGCACCCTTTTCCCTTGACCTCACTTTCGCCGTAGGTCATAAAGGTATGTGCGTTCTTGAGTACCTCAAAAGTATGGTACTAATCGTTTGCTCTCTGTACCTTGCCCACAACTGGCTTATTTCCCAAAGATTTTGCCCCAGTTCTCCCGCTAAGGCGATGATTCCAAAAGATCACGGAAGGGGAGGAATACCCTCCAAATGGCTACATCGGCAGCCCTACAATGCGTCGCGCGACCTCCACACCCACACTCAATGGACGGGCTGGGCGCTCACCTTGTTAGATTCCGCCTAAATCACCGAAAGAACAGCTCTTCAATGTTAGATTCCGCCTAAATCACCGAAAGAACAGCTCTTCAATCTTGTTCTCTCTGGGAGCTCACTTGTGAAGCGATCCATCACAATTTGTATTTGCCTGCCGATGCTCACTGCCATTGTCATGGCGCAGTCCGCAACCCCACAAAAGCAGCCACTCACCATCGAGGCGATCTTCGCTGAAGGCGGAATCACCGGGCGCGCGCCGGAAACCGTGAAGTGGAGCCCGGATAACAGCAAAGTCTCTTTCGTGCAGCGCGATAACTCCGGCGAGCACGGTGAGTTGTGGTATGTGGATCTTAAAACCGGCGAGAAGAAACTGCTGGTACCCGAGGTCAAGCTGGCCGCCTTGGCTCCGCCGTTGAATCGGATTACCGACGAGCGCGAGAAAGAGCGAATCACCCGCTACCGCGTTGCCGAATATCTCTGGGCGCCGGATTCGAAGCATCTGCTGTTCAACGCCCAGGGTCAGCTCTGGCTTTATACGATTGAATCCGGCACGGCCGTAGCGATCACGTCCTCCCCAGATCCTGCTTCTGATCCCAAGTTTTCTCCCGACGGCGCTCGCCTAGCCTATGTGCGCAATCACAATCTCTACACTCGCCTTGCATCCGGCAAAGCCGAGAAGCAACTTACAGCTGATAAAGACGAGAATTTTCTCAACGGCGAAGTGGACTGGGTGTACGCCGAAGAACTCTCTGTGCGCAGCAATTACTTCTGGTCTCCCGATGGCAAAGATATCGTCTTTCTGCAGATGGACGAGACCGCTGTACCCACCTATCCCATTACCGAGTGGCTGCCGGCACGACCCAAACTCGACATGCAGAAATATCCGAAAGCCGGCGACCCCAATCCAGGCGTACGCCTGGGCGTGGTGACCGCATCTGGGGGAAAAGCGAAATGGATTTCGCTCACGGACGATCAGGACATTTACCTCCCCCGCTTTGGCTGGCTACGCGACGGCCTGCTTTGGGCGGTGGTCCTCAACCGCGCCCAGGATACGCTCGACCTTTATTTCGTGGACGCGCACTCCGGCCGCTCGCGTAAGGTGCTCACCGAAACCGTCCCCGGCGCGTGGGTGAATGTCAGCGATGATTTCAAAATTCTGAAATCCGGCAACCGGTTCCTGTGGTCGAGCTGGCGCGACGGCCACACCCAGATTTATCTCTACAGCTTTGACAAAGACAACCCGCTCGCCAGCGACCCCAAACTGGAACGCCAGCTCACCAGCGGCGACTTTGAAGTGCTATCGGTGCAGGCGGTGGATGAGGTGGCGGGCACTATCTATTTCATTTGCAACAAGGATGATCCTCGTCAGCAGCAGCTCTATTCCGTGAAGCTAGACGGCTCAGCCGTTGCGCGGGTCTCCCGCGAGGATGGTAGCCACGATGCGACCTTTGCCGACGATGCCAAACATTACGTCGATAATTTTTCGGCTGTTCTCAGAGCGCCCCAAATGTCGACCTGCGACACAATCGGCGACTGCCGCCCGTTTTGGCAGGCCCAGAATGGCGAGACCTTCGACTTGAAGCAGCCGCAATTCATGGAATTCAAAGCTGAAGACGGCACCACCCTCTATGGTGAACTCTTGCTGCCGCCGACTGCGGCCAAGAAGAAAGTTCCACTGATCATTTACGTTTACGGCGGCCCAGCGGCGCAGGTGGTAAAGAATGAGTGGAGTGGAAGTCACGAAGAGGCGCTATTCCACCAGCTTTTGCTCACACACGGCTTCGCCATCTTCTCAGTCGATAATCGCGGCACTCCTGGACGGGACCGCAAATTCCAGACCGCCATCTTCCATCAGTTCGGCGCAATCGAACTGAAAGACCAGTTGACTGCCCTCGACCAGCTGCTGGCTCAGTATCCGCAATTGGACGCCAGCCGCATCGCCATCTGGGGATGGAGCAACGGCGGCTTCATGACCCTCTACGCCCTTACCCATTCAGACCGCTTCAAATGCGGGGTTTCTGTCGCCCCGGTAACCGACTGGCACGATTACGATTCCATCTACACGGAACGCTACATGGGTCTGCCCAGGGAGAATGCAAAGGGCTACGAGGATTCGTCGGACCTGCGGGTAGCTTCCCAACTGCGTGGAGCCTTGCTGCTGGCCCACGGCACCAGTGATGACAATGTCCATTTTCAGAACAGCATTCAGATGATTGAACAGCTCATCAAGGCGGACAAACAGTTCCGCTTCATGGCTTATCCCGGGAAGACTCACGGCATCGGCGGCCCGGCCGATCGGATGCACCTCTTCCACATGATCGAGGAACATTTTGAACGGGAAATGAAATAGCCATGGTCCGAGTGTCCCTGCACCGTGAGTGCATGTCCGTTGGATTCAAATTGACAAGCAGAATGTGCCGTTTCAGAATCCTCAGATGATTTCGAAAGATCTGCTAGACATCCTGGTCTGTCCAGCCTGCAAAAAACCGCTGGTGCTGAAGGACGAAGGCCAGAGCCTTAAGTGCGGCGAGTGCCGCCGCGTGTACCCGATCCGCGACAACATCCCCATCATGCTGGTCGATGAAGCCACCACCGATCCCTCCTGATCGAAAATTTGCGCTTTCCGTCGTTTCTCGTCCCACAACGACACATTGTGTCAATCGCGAGACTCTGAGAGAACCCCCTGGCGAGAGACATTCCTTCTCAGCTTACCTGCAAAATACAGAATTCACTGGAGTCAGAAGACTGCAGGCAACCCTGATCTGCATCTCTGTTTTGAGACGACAGTGCGGCACGCGAATTGCATGCAACTAAGCCGACGGCCACTGAGTCTAATAGGTCAGAGAGGTAAAGGTCGGAGGTGAAACGGCCATGAAAGAGAGATTCTCAAGTACCGAACTGACGGCTTTGAGAAACGATCTGGTGCAGGGAGGCTTGATCGATTCTCACGAGGCCGCCGAGCTTTTGCAGGTTTTCCTGATGGGACGTGGCTATGGCGTGTCGCCACAAGCGGCCCGCGACGCCGTTGGACGAGTGGAGATGTCAGGCTGTTCTTTGCCGGTTCTGCAGCATGAACTGGAAAATCTTGCCCTGGTGATGTAACTCGCGGTCAGCGGTGACTGTGGAGAATGAGTCGGTTTAGAAGAAATCTGCGGGGACCTCAGAACCGAGTCGCTCCCCGAAGGTAGTAGCGCGAGACGAGCCGGGCCAACCAGCCCGGCTTTTCCCTTTTCAGTGGCTAGTGTTCGGTGGCTAGTTGCTAGTTCTAACCACTAATCACTAGCACCTAAGAGCCACTGCTCTATTCGTATCGCAGACTCTCGACCGGATCCAACTTCGCGGCGCGCGTGGCGGGAACGGTGCCGAACAGAATTCCCACGAACGAAGACACTACGATAGCAACGATAGCCGACAATCCTGAGATCGGGATTCGGTACTCGGTCAAGAATCTGACCGAGTAGGGCAGCGCCAAGCCGAGAACCACGCCGATCAGCCCGCCTCCCACCGAGATCAGAATTGCCTCTGACAAGAATTGGAAACGAATCTCGCTGTTGGTTGCGCCCAAGGCTTTGCGGATGCCGATCTCGCGAATCCGGGCGCTTACGGTGGCCAGCATGATATTCATGATCCCAATACCGCTAACTAGCAGGACGACCGCAGCGACAGCCAACAACACCAGGGTAAGGGCATTTGCGGTTTTCTCCGCCACGGCCACGAGTTGGGTCAAGTTCGTCACGTTGTACACAGACTCAGGCCGATGACGACCTTGAATTACGCGGTGGATCTGAGCGGTCGCCGGAGCAACCATCGCCGGGTCAGCCACCGAAAAGTAGATCTGCTTTACCGTCGGCGTCTCAGTGAAATAGCGTGACACTGTGTAAGGAATCGCCATCGTGTTCGTGGTCACTTCCGACTGGCCAAAGGTGTCCACCCGCTCTTTGAAGGTCCCAATGATGGTGAATGGCAATCCGCTTAATTTGATCACACTGCCCACGGCTTCTTGGGGGCTGCCATAGATCTCCTCTGCCATCTTCTGCGTGATTACGCCGATCTTGTTGTGGGCCTGTTCGTCCTGCGCATCGAAGAACCTCCCTGAAACCACCACCAGGTTTCGCACCGTTTTGTATTCGGGAAACACCCCCAGTATCTGGATGTCCCGCTCCTTGCCGCTCCCCACTGCAACCCGTTCCTCCAGTTGAACCACCGGAGACGCCGCCACGATCCCGGGAACTTCCTGCTGAGCGGAGGTCATGTCATCAATCGTTAGCTGGTCCGGAGCAGTGTTGGTAATGCGCTGCGCTCCTCCTTGATACTCGGCATAAATCAGGTTGGCGCCGATCGCCTGGATCTGATTCAAGACGTATTGCTTTCCGGTCATTCCGATGGTTACGACCAAGATTAAGGAAGCCGTGCCGATGACCATGCCGAGACCAGTCAGGGCAAAGCGCACCTTATTGCTGCAAAACGTGTCGTAGGCGAAACTCAGGATCTCGCTGAAAACCAGCTGCGGACGGCCCGAGCTCACAGCAGTTGCGGTAGGCACCTTGAAATTAGATGCTACGGAGTGGCGGGGGAACCTGCAAGATGCCAGCAAGGCACCCAAGCCAATATCCTGGCCGGCACTCTTTGCGTTCTGCGCCTTTCCTTGGCGAGCTTTGCGGTTTAAGATTTTTCTGCTGTTGCTGGTAAGCACCCGAGACTTAACGACTCCCGCGAATCATAAGCAGCTTGAAAGCTGGATTCCGAAGAAGCAAAGGCTTGAACCGAAAACAGCTAGTCGTCCTGATGCTCCTGTCGCTGGCAGCGCTGCTGATTCATGGGTACCATCCTTTCGCCGAAGATGCTGAAATCTATCTGCCTGGCGTCGAAAAGATACTCGATCCTGGTCTGTTTCCGGGCGGCGAGAAATTCTTCCAATCCCATGCAAGTCTCACCTTGTTTCCGGACCTGATTGCTGCATCAGTGCGGCTGAGTCATTTGCCTTTGGAATGGACGCTGCTGGTTTGGCAGGGGCTTTCGATTTTCCTGTTGCTGCTGGCCGCCTGGCAATTTACCAGCAAGTGCTTTGCCGAGGTAAATGCGCGCTGGTGCGGAGTCGCGATGCTGGCGGCCCTGCTCACCCTACCTGTTGCCGGGACTTCCCTCTACCCCCTGGATCAGTACGTTGTCCCACGGAATCTCTGCGCCTTCGCAAGCATATTTGCAGTTGTACGGACCCTCGATCGCAAGTACTCGCAAGCGGCCCTGTGGCTTGCCTTCGCAGGCCTGGTACATCCGTTGATGTGGTTTTTTGCGTTTGTATATTGTTTGCTCATGGTGGGATTCGAAAGGTTTTCGCCGGCGCTGGCGTTCGCCAGTCTGCTGCCCTTAGGAATTTCGTTCCACCGCCCCTCTCCCGCTTACGAACAGGCAGTCAAGCTGCATCGGTATTTTTACCTCCAGACCTGGGCATGGTACGAGTGGCTGGGAATCATCGGCCCAATCGCAATTCTGTGGGGGTTTACCCACGTCGCACAAACGCGGCGGTTGCACGACGTAGAGCGCTTATGCCGCGCGCTCATTCCTTACCAATTAATCTTCCTGGCCGCCGGGCTGGCGCTTTCATTGCCACTCTTCGGAAATCTTGCTCGACTGCAACCGCTGCGCAGTTTGCACCTGCTGTACATCGTGATGATTCTGATCTCCGGTGGATTTCTGGGAAGCTTCGTATTGAAGAAGCACTTATGGAGATGGATCCTATGCTTTGCTCCTTTATGTGTCGGGATGTTGCTGGCCCAGCGCTCACTTTTTCCCTACAGCGCACATCTTGAGTGGCCGGGCACCGCCTCCAGAAATCCCTGGGTGCAGGCCTTTGTTTGGGCGCATCAGAATACTCCCAAAGACGCGACCTTCGCTCTCGACCCCCTGTACATGCTCATTCCCGGAGAGGACGCGCAGGGTTTTCGTGCAATCGCTCAGCGCAACAGGTTAGCCGACGCCATTAAAGACAGCGGAGCGGTCAGCATGTTTCCTCCGTTGGCCGAAGAATGGCTGAAGCAACTTCGTGCACAAACAGACTGGAAACAATCTCAGGTACAGGATTTCGAGAGGTTACGAGCCGACTACGGAGTGAGCTGGATAATCTTACAAGTGCCTGGAGTTATAGGTCTCGAATGTCCATACCGAAATTCTGCCGTGCTGGTTTGCAAGAACCGGTGAGGGAATCAAGATCCATCCAGCAACCAGATACCGCTAGGTTTTTCGGGAGACGTTCAGTCCTCATTCCGTTTCCGTGTTCTTCAGCCCCCCACCCGGTTCAAGCATGCCGCGCGAATAGTAGGTTACATGCCCCGGCTCCAATCGTCGTCCTTTGTCACTGAAAACCCGGAAACGTACGATCCCGAATTTCTGCAGTGCAAACTGCAACGTTGTGGCAAGCACTTCAAGACCGTACTTCACGCTGCGGCGGAAGTTGATGGAGGAAGCTTCTTCAAAGTACTTGGTCGGGCAGGAAACTTCTCCAATGCGGAAGCCGAAGTGTACACACTGGGCCAACATCTGATTGTCGAAGACGAAATCGTCGGAATTTTCCAGCAACGGGAGTTCCAACAGCACTTTGCGGCTGAACGCGCGATACCCAGTGTGGTACTCCGAGAGTTTTACGCGCAGGAAAAAGTTTTGAAAGGCAGTGAGCAGGCGATTGAAAACATACTTGTAGAACGGCATTCCGCCGCGAAGCGCCTGCCCTCCGATAATTCGAGAGCCAAGCACAACGTCATAAACTCCGTACGCCACCATGCTGGACATGGCGGTCACGAGCAAGGGCGTGTACTGATAATCGGGATGCACCATGATGGCCACGTCAGCCCCATCCGCCAGGGCCTCGCGATAGCAGGTCTGCTGGTTGCGTCCATAGCCATAGTTCTGATCATGGACGAAATACTTCAGCCCCAGCTTGTGGGCAACTTCGACGGTGCGGTCGGAGCTGTGATCATCGACGAGGATACAGGTATCCACCAGGTCGGGAAGCTCACTGACGGTGAGCTCCAGAGTTTTTTCCGCGTTATATGCGGGGAGGACGACTGCAACGCGTTTACCGTTGATCATGCTTCAGCGAACCGAAAAGTTCATAGTGAGTACTTCCATCACTTCAACACGATTTCCGCAAAATCGCAAGATATCCCGCGAGTGCTCCTATAATCCAAAAGTTCGAATAATTTTGCTTGCAGATGGTCTCTACTCCGGCACAGGTTTCTCCGCCCAGAACAGGTACAGCTCTGATTCACATCGGATTCGTGCTCACGGGTGTGATGACAACTCTGCTCGGCCCGACGCTTCCTATACTTTCGGCGCGCTGGTCGCTAAACGATGCCCAGGCTGGATATTTGTTCACGTCCCAATTCCTCAGTTCCATCATTGGCGTTGCGATTTCCAGTTGGCTGATCCAGCGCCGCGGTTATCGCCTGACGCTTATGCTGGGGATGGTTCTGATGGGATTAGGCGCCGGCTTACTGGCCATGGCGAACTGGACACTCGGCTTGACCTCAGTCGGGATCTACGGAGCAGGATATGGGATTGCCAGCGCGACCGCTAATCTTCTCGTCTCGGAGTTGAACCCGACTCGGCGCGCCGCCGCACTGAATCTCCTGAATTTCTCCTGGGGAATCGGAGCAGTAGGCTGTCCATTCCTGGTAGCAATGCTGCAAAGGGCCAACCGCATGATTGTTTTTTGGTATGGAATGGCGTTGCTGCTGGGTCTCGAAGCCGTCTACCTCGGACTTATCAGACTGCCCGCGTTAAAGTCCGGAACTCGAACACCGGCGAGCGGCCAAGTATGGAAAAGCCACCTGTTCCCGATACTGGGAGCCTTATTCTTTGTCTACGTCGGAACCGAAACTTCCGTCGGTGGTTGGATCGCTTCTTACGCCCGCCGCATCGACCTGGTACCCGGAACTTTCTGGGTTATCACGCCATCCTTTTTCTGGGGAGCGTTGCTTGCAGGCCGCGCCGTCGCTCCAATATTGCTTCGCCGAACGCGCGAAACGACCGTCGCCAGCGCCGGATTGGCTCTGTCGTGCCTGGGCATTGTGCTGCTGCTGATAGCTCATGCCATGACTCCAATTGTCCTCGGCGCGGCACTCGCCGGACTGGGTCTTTCCTCCGTGTTTCCGATCAATATCTCTTTAATCTCGCGTTGGTTCGGAGAAGAGGGCGTGCGCTTTGGCGGAGTAATGTTCGCCCTCGCCGGCCTGGGCGGAGCGACTTTGCCCTGGCTGGTCGGCTTGCTTTCCGCTCAGACCGGCAATTTGAAAGCAGGCCTCGTCGTCCCACTTCTCGGCAGTGCAATCATGCTCGTTCTGTACCTTGCCAACCGCGCAGCGCAGAGCCACGCTGCCACTTGATAAACTAGTTCTGGCCGAGGCTCACTTAATGGCAGCGCGAACTCTCTTTGAGAAGATCTGGGATGAACACATCGTCTGCATCCCATCCGGGCAGTTGCCGCTGCTCTATATAGACTTGCACCTCGTGCACGAAGTCACCTCTCCACAGGCATTTGAGGGACTTCGGGCCGCAGGTCGCCGAGTCCGGCAACCTAAGCAAACTTTCGCGACCGTCGACCACAATGTGCCCACGGAACCGCGGGGCACGCCAATAAACGACCCCATAGCAGCGCGCCAGATCGAAGCTCTGCAAAAAAACTGCAAAGAGTTCGGCGTCCCCCTCTTCGACATGGATTCCCCCGACCAGGGCATCGTCCACATAATCGGTCCTGATCTCGGCCTGACGCAACCGGGCATGACCATCGTCTGCGGCGACAGCCACACGAGCACTCACGGCGCATTTGGCGCGCTGGCGTTCGGCATAGGCACATCGGAAGTCGAACACGTTCTCGCCACGCAGTGCCTCCCGCAACGCCGTCCCAAAACGATGTTGATTGATGTGACCGGGAAGCTGGCTGAAGGGGTCACTGCAAAAGATCTTGCGCTCGGGATCATCGGCCAGATCGGCACTGATGGCGCCACCGGCCATGTCATCGAATACGCCGGGGAAGCGGCCCGCAGTCTCTCCATGGAAGGCCGCCTGACTCTGTGCAACATGAGCATTGAGGCAGGTGCCCGCGCCGGCATGGTCGCTCCCGATCAGACCACGTTCTCTTATGTGAAAGGCCGGAGGTTTGCTCCGAGCGCAGTCGACTGGGAGAAAGCCGTCGCACGTTGGAGTTCACTGCCATCAGATCCAGGCGCTCGTTACGACAAAGTGGTTCAAATCGATGCTTCGAAGTTGGCTCCGTTCGTCACCTGGGGCACGAATCCTGGGATGGTGGTCCCGGTCAGCAGCCACGTGCCTGAACTAAACGAGATGAAGAACGCCTCCGACCGTCAGGCTGCTGAACGCATGTTCGAGTACATGGGATTGCAACCCGGCACGCGCATGGAACAAATCGCCGTCGACCGTGTGTTCATCGGTTCCTGTACCAACTCGCGTCTTGAGGATTTGCGGGCTGCAGCACGCGTGGCGAAAGGCCACCGCGTGAACCCAAAGGTTCGCGCCATGGTTGTGCCGGGATCGCAGGCGGTCAAGCATGCCGCTGAGCAGGAAGGCCTGCATCGCATTTTTCAGGAAGCCGGTTTCGAATGGCGTGAATCCGGGTGCTCCATGTGCCTAGGCATGAATCCTGACATCCTGCAGCCAGGCGAGCGCTGCGCCTCGACCAGCAATCGCAATTTTGAGGGACGTCAAGGACGCGGCGGACGCACTCATTTAGTTAGTCCAATGATGGCGGCAGCCGCCGCCATTGCCGGTCACTTCACCGATATCCGCAACTGGAGATTTCACTAGTTATGCAGCCATTTCACGTGCATAAGGGAAAAGTTGCACCGCTTGACCGGGCGAATGTCGACACCGATCAGATCATTCCCAAGCAATTTCTGAAGAGGATCGAGCGCACAGGCTTCGGAGAGTTTCTTTTCTACGACTGGCGGCGCGCGAAAGATGGATCGTTCGAGCCATGGTTCCCGCTGAACCGTCCGCAATACGCGGGAGCGAGTATTCTGGTCGCCGGAAAGAATTTCGGGTGCGGATCGTCGCGGGAACACGCAGTTTGGGCGCTTGAAGACTTTGGCTTTCGCGCGGTGATTGCGCCCTCATTCGCAGATATCTTTGCTAACAATTGCGTGAAGAATGGTGTTCTGGCAGTTGTTCTCGCTGAAAAAGAAGTCAGCGAAATTATCCGGCGCGCCGCTGAGACCCCCGAGTACAAGATCATGATCGACCTTGAGCAATGCACCGTGCGCGATGATCGGGGCTTTTCCGCAGAGTTTCCGATCGACGAGTTTACGCGTTACTGCCTGCTCAACGGACTCGACGACATCGGCCTGACGCTACAGCACGAAACCGAAATCTCGGCTTATGAATCTGGCCATGCCAGTCCTTACGCCAGCGCGCCATGATCTGTCCGTTGCGTAGATCGAATCTATGCAGAAGCTAGTCATCAAAACCCGCAAAAAACGCGAGATTCTCGACATCACCGACAAAGTCGAAGCCGCCCTCGGAAACGGCACTCCCGGCGCCGGGGTCTGCAACCTCCTCATCCTGCACACGACAGCCGCCTTGACCACTGCCGACCTTGATCCCGGCACCGACCTCGACATGCTTGACGCATTCGAGCAAATGATCCCGAAACTACGCTATCGCCATCCGCATGATCCGGCACACGTGCCCGACCACATCCTGTCTGCTCTGATTGGCACATCGGTCGCTCTGCCCTTCGAGAAAAATAGCCTCCTCCTGGGGACCTGGCAGCGCGTAGTTCTCGTGGAACTTGATGGTCCACGAGAACGGGAGTTAGTCGTGACAATCACGCCCGAGAAATAGCCGTTAGCTGATACTCATATCGTAAAATTGATCTTGTGCAGGCCGGGAGAGGTGCGTGAGCGGTTGAAACGGATGGTCTTGAAATTAGCCGTATGCCTGCGGTCCTACCTATTTTGCTCAGCCAACGATTCAATTCTTCAGGCTGAGCGTAAACGTACCGACCCGCTTGGACAGAAGTCAGTTCACGTTACTGAACATTATTGTCGGTTCCGTAAATTCTGGCCCTCCTAATTCCGGAAATTCCGGCACGCCTAAGAAACTCCACAAACGTTAAGAATCTCCCTGTACTCCGGCCTAGGTGGGAGTCGAGGAGAGGAGGATGTGGAGAATGCTGAAACGAGACGAGGTCGAGATTCTTTTGAAGGCGGATCACCCGAAGACGGAAGTGGCCCGCCTGAGCGGGGTTTCGTTGCGCTCGGTAAAACGCATCGCGCAGGAAATGCCAGTCGTACATGTGGACGACAAGGCGGAACGAAACAAACGACAGATCGGCAGGCCCAGCACGGTCCAGAATTTCCGGAAACAGGTGGTGGGGATTCTCCAGGAGACCCCAGAGTTGGCTTCGCTGGAGATCCTGCGACAGGTGCGAGAGGCGGGGTATCAGGGAGGCGAGACCGCGCGCTATGATCTGGTCGCCTCGCTGCGCCCCAAGTCCGCTAAACCGCTAGTTGCGTTTCGAAGGGTTACCCGGAGAGTTCAGCCAGCACGATTTTGGGGAAGTAGAAATGGAGCTTGTGAATGGCACTCGCCAACGGATCCATTTTTTGCCTCGCGTCTAGAGTACTCGCGCTATCTACGCGTGCTGGAGCGTGGGCGCTTCATCCGCCTCGACGGACCTTCTGGGCGAACACGTCATCTGAACTTGGAGGAAGTCTTGCCGGCTACTATAGGCCGTGCCAGAATTTTCGGAAATCGCGTGCCACAGTTTCCGGAACCCACAATTATTATGCGAAGTGGTGCAAATCGCGGTAGGACGCCCTGGACAAAGACCTGGAAGCTATCTGGGAATAGAGTTGTACGAATACAAAGCTGTCTTCCTGACACATTCTTTTTTTCTCTAACAGCGGTGGTGGACTCGTCTTTCGAGAGTGACTGAGCAAAGTGCTACAATCGCTAAAAATGCGCCTCGCATCAGGGAGGAAGTATGGGTAAGAAGCGGAGAAAGATGCAAGGCACCGTCGAGAAAGTAATCACGCCCGTCGATCCGAGTAAGCCTGAGAAAGCACAAATCAGTATTCAAGAGGGTGAGGATTTATATCGAGAGATTCGGGTCGAGAACGTTTTGACCGACACGGATGGGGAGAAGGCTCATCTCAAACTCGGAGCAGAGGTTGAAGTGATCGTCGAAGCGGATTCAAATGCCACAACGAAGAAACCCTAGTTAAGACTCCAGGTTCCCTTCATCCGCAACAAGATGCGGCACGATGTCGCTTCAGCAGTTTCTGTACCTCATAAAGCAAATCTTTCGGTTCAGTTTCAGCTTTGCGGAGCCACGAATCAGCAATTCCAATTACTTCTCCTGGCAGGGACTGATAGGCGGAGAAAATGATGATTGGAATATCAAATTTCAACTGCTTCATTTCGTGGGCGACAGACACGCCGTTCATGCCGGACATCCAGTAGTCCAGAATGACCAGATCGACGGGATGAGCTTGGAACAGCTTGAGGGCTTGCTGCCCAGATTCGGCAGTGATTACGTTGTAGCCTTCCGACTCCAGAAGCAGTTTTCGGAGAAGTAGCTGCGAGGTCTCATCTTCAATACAAAGGATTGTGGCAGGAGACGAAGCGGGCGACAAGGTAGCTCCACACCGGCGTGGTCAGCAAGGTACGTTACGGTATCAAGGTAATGGACCGTTCTCAATACAGGAAAGCCTGTAAGCCGAAAGGAGAAAGGAAGCCGATTTAGCATCCCCTAAAGAAAACAGCGGCACTATCGCAGCGGTGATGGGAGTCATCTGAGCAACGAGCGTGCAACATGGAAATCGAGGAAATCCGCCAGGAGCTTCTTCAGCTTTTCCGCAGGCAGATGGAAACCTTAGACTTAGCAGCCTTTCTAGGCATGACCGATGCGGGTTGGCAGGAATACGACGAGAGACAGGCCCGCATTCATGTGCTGAGCGAGCAGATACGCTTGAAACCTGCAGCATAGGTTTCAAAGTACACATCTCCATCGCGTCGCGTTTCCATCTGCGAATCGCTGGACTCGACGTAGCCCATCCGTTCCCCTGCTTTAACACGCTCGTGCCATTTACCGAACAGGTCAAGGTACCTAATCTATTCCTCACTCCGGCTCGGAGTATTGTATGGAGTTTTTCATAGCGCACAGAACCAAAGAGGGCACCCTGCATGTCCTGCCCTCATTTCACTTTCCAACCGCAGATGAGGCACAGAACAAGATTCTGCAGCTAAGGCGTCTAGTCGAAGTGGACCTTCAAGTCGTAAAAGTCTTCAATCGCAGTCATTCGCATTCATTCCGTTCTGCTGCTTAACCTTCAGCACCTTGATGACGCAATCGAAGAATCTCTTAAGGTGCGTACCACAGGTTAGCGTCTGCGCCGATATCTTCGCGCAAGCATTTGTGCATCTCGAATTTGTTCCGCAGGGTTTGCTCGGCTTCTGCGGGTTTGCGGCCCAGCTCTCGCGGAGTGAAGAATTTGAGATGGCATCTCTCGCAAGTTGCCAAAAATGGCGTATTCCCCATGTATTTAAGGATTAAGAATCGTCGCTCGAGCATAATGCCAGTGTTTCACTGATTTTCGAATTTTGCTGGAAAACTCCGACTTGGCGCACGTTGGCGCTCTTAATCCCGTTCGTTCAGAGCTTTTAGGTGATTGGACACGTCTCAACGTCAGGGGGCTTGCTGGCAACTCGTCATGCGCTGTCTGATGGCCTTGTACTATGTAGCTATCGCGTAAGACTCGATGAGAGACTGAAACGCTGCGTAGGGACCGAACATCGTAAGCGTCCGGCTGTGACCGTCTGGACAAGTGTGTAATTGGAAGTCATGCTCGCAACGTGGACACCAACGATAGTGTCCACTTGGAGCCATGATGGACACTTACACGCAACCCATCACAACGAAGCGGCAGTTGCGATCACTGGAAGAGAAGCGACGGATTGTGCAGGAAGCCTTGGCCGAGGGTGCGTCCGTGGCACGAGTGGCACGGGCAAACGGAGTCAACGCCAACTTGGTCTTCAACTGGTGCCGGCTTTATCGGGCCGGACGACTGGGCGTTCGGGAGGAGGCCAAACTGTTGCCGGTGCGAGTCGCGGCGGAGAGTTGCAGAGCGTTGCCGGCATCCTTGCATGAACCTAGTTCTTTACTGGCCTCTTCGTCGGGTACGATTCACATCCAACTGCCACATGCGCAAGTACGGGTCGAAGGCAACGCTAATCCGGGGTTGGTGCGGGTGTTGCTAGAGTGTCTACGAGCATGATCGCGATGCCGGCCAACACGCGTATCTGGATTGCAGCGGGAGTGACCGACTTGCGACGCGGCTTCACCGGGTTGAGTGCGCTGGTGCAAACGAAGCTGGAGCAGAGTCCGTTCTCCGGGCACGTGTTCGTGTTTCGCGGACGGCGCGGCGACTTGATCAAGGTTCTTTGGTTCGATAGCGACGGGTTGTGCTTGTTCGCGAAACGGCTGGAGCGGGGGCGCTTCGTGTGGCCGCAAGCGGCGAGTGGCACGGTTTCGCTGACGCGAGCGCAGTTGTCGATGCTGCTGGAAGGCATCGATTGGCGGCACCCGGAGCGCACTTGGGAACCGCAGTTGTCGGTGTAACCGACGAGATTCTTTCCACAACTTTTTCGCACGAGCGCGGATGAGAACGCAGGTGTTCATGCGATACTCCGCGCATGTCGGTAGCGGCGCTGCCTGATGTGAACGTTCTTCCCGCGGAAGCGCTGCGAGCCTTGCTCGTCACCAAGCACGAGCAGTTAGTTTCCACTCACGAACAGTTAGTTTCCGTCGCAGATAAGCTGACGGCTGCGCAAGAGCAGTTGCAGTCGCGGGAGCGAGAGATCGAGCATCTGAAGTTGCTGCTGGCCAAATTGCACCGCATGCAGTTTGGGCGGGAGTCGGAGACGTTACAGCGGCAGATCGAGCAGTTGGAGTTGCGCCTGGAGGAACTGGAATCGAATCGCGGCGAGAAAGAGACCACGCCGCCAGAACCGGCTTCGGTCCAAGCGTCTGCGATTCCCACGGTGACGAAGGCCGCGCGCCGTACGCTGCCCGATGATCTGCCGCGCGAAACTCGCCGGCACGAGCCGAAAGAAACGGTGTGCCCGCAATGTCAGGGCGAGCTGCGCAAGTTGGGGGAAGATATTTCCGAGATGTTGGAGTACGTGCCTGCCAGCTTCCGAGTGATTCGGCATGTGCGGACGAAGTTGAGCTGCACCCGGTGCGACTGCATTGTGCAGGGGAAAGCTCCGAGTCGTCCGATCGAGCGCGGTGTGGCTGGACCGGGATTGCTGGCGCATGTGCTGGTGTCGAAGTATGCGGATCATTTACCGCTCTATCGGCAAAGCCAGATCTATGCTCGCCAAGGCGTGAAGTTGGAACGCTCGACCTTGGCCGACTGGGTGGGCGCCAGCAGCCGGTTAGTGGAGCCGCTGGTGGAAGCGCTGCGTCGCTATGTGCTGACGGCGGGCAAATTGCACGCCGACGACACGCCGGTACCGGTGCTGGCTCCAGGCCAGGGCAAGACGAAGACGGGGCGCTTGTGGACCTATGTTCGCGATGACCGTCCCGCTGGCGGCGATGCGGTACCGGCGGTGTGGTTCGCTTACTCGCCGGATCGCAAAGGCGAACATCCCGAGCGGCACCTGAAGAAGTTTCAGGGCACGCTGCAGGCGGACGCCTATGCTGGATTCAACCAACTCTACGAAGACGGCCGCATCGAGCCAGCCGCATGCTGGGCACATGTGCGGCGCCACTTCTACGATCTGGAACAGGCGCATGCGTCGTCGGTGGCGCGGGAAGCGCTACAGCGGATCGGCGCGCTGTACGGAATCGAAGAACAGATCCGTGGCAAACCGCCTGACGAACGCCGTGCTGTACGTCAGTCGCAGTCCAAACCATTGCTCGACTCGCTGCGCCAGTGGTTCGAGTCAAGCTTGCCGAAGCTCTCGCGCAAATCGGATACGACGGCGGCGATTCGCTACGCGCTCTCGCGCTGGGATGCGCTGCTGCGCTATATAGAAGATGGACACGTCGAGATCGACAACAATGCTGCCGAACGGTCCTTGCGCGGCGTGGCCCTGGGTCGCAAGAACTATCTGTTTGCCGGATCGGATGCGGGCGGGGAACGCGCGGCAGCGGTCTACAGCCTGATCGGTTCCGCGAAGCTGAACGGCCTCGACCCCGAAGCCTATCTGCGCGAAGTGCTCGCCCGCATTGCCGATCACCCAATCAACCGGATCGAGGAGTTACTGCCTTGGAATCTCGCCGCCAACGTGCCGCCCACGAACGAAATCGCAGCCTAAAGCACAACGCCGGAGCCTCCGATTCCGCCAATGCTGCTCTGCCGCACATCGCAGAACTCATCGCCGATGGCGAAATCACCGTGGGCATGATCAATCCCGTGGGATGTGTGGCGGTGGCTACTGACGGCCACAACAGTCTGGCCATGCTGAAGCGCCGACCCGGCGAGACGCTGACGCAGTTGCTCACGCGGCTCGACCAGGCTATCGAGCGCGCATGGACAGAAGAAATCTACACCGACGAGATCAATCCCCACGACTCACACACGTTCCGAGCCGGCAGCAAACTGCGAAGTTAAGTCTTCTGTCAACACGTTGCAGCCCGTACGGTTACCGAACATCAGTGCTAGCGTCTATTCCTCCACCAGCCAGGCCAAAGCCTCTTCGCGATTCTTGAAAATTGGCAGTTCGCGTCCAGAGAAGGCCTTTAACTGTTCGTAGAACGTCTCGGGCAGAGTCTCTGTCCCAATCAGTGCCGATTTCTTCACAAATGGCTTATCGAACACTGCTGTTTCCTTCATGGTCCTAAGAGCTTCGGGGTCGATTGACGCTCCCGTGAAATCCGTAAGAATGAGGACGGAGCCACGGGGCTGTACCGTTACAAAGTCGGGAAGTATGCGAGCGAGTTTTTCGACTTCCTTAGGGGAGCACTTCGATAAATCGAAGAAAAGAACCCTTCGGCCCTGATGCTTAATGAAGCGGATGCGCTCACCTGTGGGTGACACTGCGTTACTCCTCGTCCTTCCCACTGCTCGTAGGCGGTTTCTCTACGCAACTTTAAGCAATACTGTCACCTATGCGGCAACTGTTACTTCGGTGGAACGGCGCTAACGTCAGCATCACTTCGCGGATGTGAAGTTGCATGTCAGAGTCGCCACGAGTCACATTGCAATTCCCATGGCAGCTTGAATATCAGGCTGCCATGTTTGAACTTGACCCCGCGAGATTAGCAGAGCGGGTGTGCCGCAGAATCAGTGCTCGTCAAACGTCTGGGCGCTATTTCTCAAAATCAGAACTCCTTGTCGCCCGATATGCTCAGAGAGCGGCACAAGGTTGAAGATGCACTATCGAACCTCCGGCTATTGATGCGGGTAAGCAAGCCAGCTTGATAGTGAGGGTTTCGGGGCGCAACGTGAAAAAGGGGGAGGGCCAGCTCCAACAAACCTTTGCCGGTCGCGCCTTGAAAAAAGTCGCTGCTACTTAGGCGTGTAAAGCGAATTTTCCACAGGCAATCGCAAAACGGAATACACTACGGCCACTCATTACTACCCAGATGCGCTCCGCGTCTCGACCCAGGATGCGGGGCTTTTGCTTTTCATGCCGCCGTGCGTTCCATTAGCGCGTACAACTCAGCACGAATCTCATACCCCGCTCTTTCCATGCTTCCTGCTGCGATGGTTCATTGGGAGAGTGCTTTTCCTTGGTGAAACGTCGAGATTGTGCTCTGAAATTTGCAGAAGCTCCCGTTGCGGGATATTCACGCGGCTCAAAAGGTATGCAGTGTCCCATTGATGCCCGCTCCAAGGAGGACCAGCGGGAGGACTCACGAAGAAAATCACGGTCGGGTCGTCCGCCGTGCTTGATATCAAATGCGGCCTCATCATGTTTTGCCTTGACTACGGGAATTTTAGGTACTGTCTCTTGTGGGCCACTGGCGGTCTGAGCAGGCAGTGGGTTAGTCGAGTAGTCGTTGTACCTGAGGATGATTAGGAGCACAAAAATTGCTGCGCCAGCCCCCCGAGCACAACTTTGTCAAATTTTCAAATTTATCGAATTCCATCGAGAGGGCGTAGAGTACCACGAGAGGCGAGATACGACCAACTGGTCAGCAGAAGCACTGGAGAAATCCACGATGAGCGACGAGGCGAAGATTCTTTTCGTCGATGATGAAGACAACATTAGGCTGACTCTTCCACCACTGTTGCAGTCATACGGTTTCGCAGTCACTTCCGCTGCAACCGTCGCAGAAGCATTGGAGTTGATGACTCAGAGCAAATTTGATGTCCTTATCTCTGACCTCAATATTGGTCATCCTGGAGACGGCTTCACTGTAGTCAGCGCAATGCGCACCCATCAGCCAGATGCTTTGAGATTTATCTTAACTGGCTACCCTGCGTTTGAAAGTGCTTTGGAGGCAATACGCGAACAGGTTCACGACTATCTCATCAAACCGACCGAGACAGAGGTCTTGGTGGAGAAGATTCGTTCCAAACTGGCAAACAGGTTACCTGACCAGAGCATCCTTCGTCAGCGTCTCCCAGAAGTCATCAGGGCCAACAAAGAATTGATAGTTGAGCACTGGTCGCAGAGAATTAAGCAGGATCCCGAGATCAGTTCAATTCCCGTTTCGGATTCCGAGCGCAGAGAGCATGTGCCGCTCCTGTTGGATGTCGCTACGGGAGTTGCAGAAGGTAAGGAGTTGAGTGCTGAGCAAAGGACAGCTTACGTCCAACATGGAGCCATCCGCCAAAAGCAAGGGTATAGTGTCCCACTGCTCATCCGCGAAGCCCGACTATTACAAGCTTCGGTAGGAGATTGCATCCAACGTAATTTTAATGGGATCGAAATGAGTTATCTCGTGCCCGACACGATTCATTTTATGGGCACGATTGATTCTTTGTTGGAAGCCTCAGCCCGTGGATTTATTCAGCAGGCGAACTCGGAAAGAGTGTCCTATCGTCGGCGCGGCAAGAAGAAGGACACATCTGAATCGAAAGCAAACTGAAATGGGAGGAACTAGTTCGCAGCAGAAGCTGAAGGGTCACTGAGAGCAACCAATTTTCCAGGCGGGTATTCTTCAGACGTAAGAGGGATGCCTGGGTAACCATTCATAATCGTTAGCACAGTACCCGTGATGATTCCCCTGATGGTGAGACGCTCGGGCTCAACTGCGATGACTCTGTATTGTTCCCTAAACAGGTCAGTGTCGTTCCGTTTCACACCTATTTTGATGCAGGAATTCTGGTTGAAATGCCCCGTTACCAAGTGGTTGAAGTGACTCGCCTTGCTGCGGCGAGTCGTCTGTTCAAGGACTGCCAGCGACCGATGTTCGGATTGTGGAAACGACCTTGAAAACCACTTGCACCAGGGGACCGCGTTTGCAACCTGATGAAACCAAGAGGTATTGTGATCTTCAGCACCGTCCCAACGCGCACTGTAGTAAAACTGTAGTAACCGGAGAGATGGCCGAGTGGTTGATGGCACCGGTCTTGAAAACCGGCATACCTGAAAGGGTATCGGGGGTTCGAATCCCTCTCTCTCCGCCATTACTTTTATTTTGTTTTACTTTCCTGGCGTCCATACTAGATCCATACCGCTTTTTGAGCGGTATGGAGGCTCGCATGGCGTTCGCCCCGATTCCTAAGGCGCCAAACGTAAATCTGACCAAGTACGTGAATCTCGGCGAAAAGCAGTGGCGATTCTGTCCAGTGGTCATTGCGGGGAATGGGCGGATCAAGCCCGATTACGTTCTGGCGGCAGGTCGGGCTGAGCTTCATCGCGAAGGCGCGTATTACATCGAGTGGTATGAGAATGGCGCTAGGCATCGTCGTTCAGTTGGAAAAAATGCCATTGAAGCCCATGCTCAACAGCAACGCCACATCCAGCTGCTGCAAAATAAAGTGCTTGGGATTGAACTTCTTCCTGAGGAGAAAATTCTGGGTGGCATTACGATCTCGGACTCGTGTACCGAATTCCTTGAAGAAGTGCGTCAGCGCTCGCGACCCAAAACTCACCCAACAGTACAGTGTCGCGCTTCGATATTTTCAGGAGTGCTGCCCTGAGAAGCTGGTCACCGAGGTTGACCGTGGCGATCTCCTGAAGCTGCTTGCGTTCATGCGCGACGAAAAGAAGCTCAGTAAGCGGACCGCATGGACCAAGCTCAATGTTGTCTTTCAGTGGCTGAAAACAAACGGCGTAACAGGGTTGGTGAAACGGAGGGATTGGCCACGTTTCGTCGAAGCAGAGCCGGAAACCTACAGTGTCGAAGAAATCGAGAAATTCTTGAGCACGTGCGATCCTTTCGAACGCACCTTATTCGAATTTTTCTGGATGACGGGCTTTCGCGATGCCCGAGGTGCAGCATGTCACACGCGCCGACCTCGATTTGAAGGAGCAAGTGGTCAGAGTTAGGGAGAAGCTGCACTGGGGCTTCATCCCCAAGAATTGGGAGCAGCGAGAGGTTCCGCTTCCTGATCGCCTGGTGGATTCTCTTGAGGGTCTGCTTGCCCGCAAAGATCTTAAAGGTCCTCTGCTGTTCCCGACCAGCGGTGGACACCCAAACTATCATTTCCTCGATCTCTGCAAGAAAATCGCCCATCGAGCGGAGCTAAATTGTGGCAACTGTGACAACGGCGATCATTCCTGCGCAGATAGCCCGTGCTGTGACAACTGGTTCTTGCACAAATTCCGCTCGACGTTCGCGACCATGCACCTGCAGTCCGGTGTGGACCTTCGCACAGTTCAGCAATGGATGGGTCACAAAGACCTTGCGTCGACAATGCGGTACTTGAAGCCGGCGCGTGGGAAGGGGGTTCTGGAAAAGGTGAATAACACGTTCAGCAGACCAGGACTCAAGCTTGTGCGGACCGGCTCATGATCAGATCGAACGCTTACGAAGCCATTCCGCAATTTTCTTTGGATCAAACCGGTAAGAACCTCGCACCAAGAAGAAAGGAACGGTGTGTTCGCCAATCATACGGTAAATCGTCTGATCACTGACCTGCAGAAATTCCGTCATTTCACGAACGGTTAGGGCATGCGGTATGCGTTCGATTTGTTCAGCAAAATCGGCTGGCCTAATTTCTTCGGACATCTTGAGTTCGCGCTGGTGACGTAGAGTGATAAGACTTTGGCCCGCTCTTGCTTCAACAACGTTGGAGCGTTACTGGTCCTGTCATGACTTCTCATCTCACCTCATCTCGTCCCCTACGTGAGGCGCGGCCCGGTGTGCAATAAATTCGTTCTCGCGGAAACGCCATCTGCGATGAATTTCAGATTAGCCGCGCACTGGAAAACCAGTTCTTGCTTAGGTTCTAGCGAAACATGTTCGGAATTTTTGACAAGGAAATACTCGTACGACATCAAGTGGTCAGCATTTGTAACGAGCATCGGTTGATTGGGCGCGACCTTCACAGTCTCTGCCTTCTCGCTCAAAATGTTCTCGTCGCGGATTAGCCTTCTGGGAACCATACCTCGTACAACTATCCACTGCTCATCCTGCTAAACAGGTTTCTGGAACCTTTTCCTACGCACGCAGGAATTGAAGGCCGCATCGGCAGAAGCCCGTCAACCATCCAGCGTCTCACGCTACTCTTTTTAACCCCGAGTATGCCCGCAACCTCAGCAAGTTCGTACCCGAGCTTGCACCGTGAATCCTGTTGGCTGGACGGGAGGTGCGCCCGGTGTTTCTGTTTTGCAGGCTCGGGCGAGTGGCATCTTTCGTCTGAGTGCTGGGTAACCTGAGATAAGGCACACTCGATTGGCCTGGGCTCGCGGCCTGTTTGCCGGAGAAACCCGCCCCATGCTTCGCAAAACGGGATTCAGAAACTGACGCGTGCCGCTAGTTGGAATGCACGAGGGCCACCGGAACCAAACACCTGAGATGCTCGGCTGGTTGCCTGCCCGAAGCCGGCACTGAACAGATTTCCACTCCGGCCTGAGAGGTTCCCGATGTTGAACAGATTGAAAGCCTCTCCAATCAGCACCATTCGCCAGCGTTCGCGCAAGATGATGTCACGGCTCAAACGGAGGTCCTGGGTCAGGAATGCATCACCGAACTCATATTTTGAAGGCAATGTGATCGGCGGAAGGACATTCCCGAAGGCGTCTTGTCCACCCGCATAGGTGCTGTTGAATTCGTCCACGAGGCTCCCCAACTCACGCTTTCCCAAACCACGATTGAATTGGTTCACTCTCGTGCCCGGAAGTAGGTCGCCTCCTGTGCCGTCGCCGTTCAGGTCAAAGTCACCGAGGAAGGCGGAAACTGGCGGCCTACTGGTATAGCTGACGAAGAGTCCCGCCTGGAACCGCTTGGGCAGGTGTGCAAGACCGGAAAGACTCAAAATATGCCGGATGTCACGATCCAGGGGACCTTTATTCTCCAGCGGATGATCAGTGTCGTACCCATTGGAGAAATTGTCGCCCACATTGCTCGAGTAGGCGTATGAAGCGAGAAACTGCAACCCATGGGAAAGTCGTTTTTCAGCCCGCACGAGCAAACCATAATACGTCGCGCTAAAAATGGGGGACGTCAGTGCTATGGGCCCGAGCGAGCACAGTGCCTTGGGATCGCTCTGCTCCGTCTCGGAACAGACCGGCAGCACTGGACCGCGAAGGCTGGTGAAGTGATTGGCGTCGATCAAACCGGGAGCGTAGCGGTTCCTGAACCGCCGAACGACAAAATCCGCGCTCACCACCAGATCGCGAGCGATCTCACGCTGCACTCCGAGGCTCACGTGTGTAGCCGAGGGGTTGGGGAAGTTGCCGGCATTCACTGAGCCCTGCTTATCCGCTTCGATATTGGTGACGGAAAAGTCGCGGTTGTTGGGATCACCGCGAGCTTGCGCGAACTCCGAGCGAACGGTCGGCAAAATTTGTAGTGCTGTAGCGCCGGTGAACAGGGTTGGATTAGTAAGATCCAGCAGTGTCCCCTGGGGAACCCCTGGAACATCGGTGAGAGGATTGCCGATGCCGCCGCTGAAATACGAGCCGCGGCCCACTCCGCGCGGGCCGAGCGAAACCCTCTCTTCATCTGCGATGCCGACGGATGTCTGGAAATCGTAGTAAATCCCCACGCCGCCACGGACTACCGTTTTGCCGTTCTCCCCCAGGTTCCAGGCAAAGCCAACGGATGGCGAGAACTGCTTCCAGTTTCTGCGGGTTGGAGCGAGGTCTGACGCGCTAAGCACCGCCGCCAGGTAAGCCGGTTTGCGAAGGTCGTAGTTCAGAGGGGCGTCATAGGTCCAACCGAGGCCGTAGTTCACGACAAATCGCGGGCGCAGGTGCCAGCTGTCCTCGTAAAACAAATGAATGAGCGGAGAAACCCGAGCTTTTCCGAATCCTGCCTGAGGCACGAAAGGGTTCCCGATGCCGACACTGAAACTATGAAGCGGCAGCTGCAAGATATCCTGCAAGGTAATGAAGCTTGCCGGTAACGGGATCTGGGAATCCGCGGGCTGCTGGGCATTGAAGTCTTCGACCTCGCCGGGCGAGTATACGGCCATGGTGACCGGCTCGTCGTTGAGGTCGGTGCGGCCGCCTCTCGAGTTCTCCCAATCACCGCCAAAGCGGATGTGATGCAGACCCTTTTGCCAGCTGAAAACATCGTTCAGGTGATAGCGCCGGCCGAGAACGGCAGTAGTACTGGAAATGCCAACGGAAAGGTCATCGCCGACGGTAATTGAGGGCGCGCCCATTCCCAGGCACCGAGGACAATCCGCCGCTTCTGGCAAACGTTGGACGAAACTGACGAAAAAATAGGAGAAGCGCACATCATTCACCAGCCCAGGACCTAACTGCGACGTCAGTCCTAAAATGCTCTGGTCAGCCCACTCCGTCTGCCTCGGCCAGGTAGAAGGGTACTCACCCCCAAAGGGCGCCGGCGCAAAAGCGAAGCTGCCTTCGTGCGAATAGCGCACGAACATCAGTTGCTTTTCGCTCAGTTTGAAGTCCGTCCGGCCACTGAATTGACTTACATATGTGGGGCTGGGAAAGATGCCACTCAGCGAGGCGAACTCGGGTGTGAGGATCTCCTTGCTTATCACGCCGCGCTGGTCAAGGCGTTCAAAAGAACCGAAGAAAAAAGCGCGGTCTTTAAGAATTGGGCCTCCCAGTGATAGTCCGAACTGTTTGCGCTGGAAGAAAGGATCAGGATTGAACGGGTCCCGATGCAGTGCCGGATAGGCGGAGAGGTGGTGGTCACGAAAAAAGAGGAAGCCGGAGCCATGCAATTGGTTGGAGCCGGAGCGAGTTGCAACATTCACAGCCCCAGCCGCAGTTGCCCCGGTGCTGAGATCAAAGTTCGCGGTGGCGACCTGAAATTCCTCCACTGCCTCCTCTGAGAAGCCCATTGCGGATCCACCATTTCCCACCTCCATGATGCTGCCGCCGTCTACGATAACGCGAGTTGAGCGACCGTTCTGGCCCATCGGACTGCCCAGCAAGGGAACCAGGGTGCGATTGTTGCTTGCCCTCGTCGGTTGCTGCGCCCCAGGCTCGAGCTTGGCCAGCTCCAGAAAGTTCCGTCCATTGAGCGGTAATCCCTCGATTTGAGGACGGGCGATCATGCCATCAATCTGGTGGGACTCATAGTGAATCTGCGCCGAGGCGCCTTCCACAGTCACGCTTTCCGGGCTGGCTCCAACCTGCATAACCAGGTTCACATCGGTCGTGTTTCCGGATTCCACGGTCGCTTCTCGCACGAGCCGCCTAAATCCCGCTGCCTCGGCCGCCACCTCGTACGGCCCGGGGAGCAGCACCGCAGCGGAGTAGTTCCCCACGTCCGACGTAATCACAGTGCGCTTTAGACCGGTCTCCCTGTTCGTGATCGTGACACTAGCGCCGGCAAGCCTGGCACCGGTACTGTCCGTGACGAAGCCGGTGATGGCGCCGGCAGGAACCTGCGCACAGACTATTCCGGGTGTCACTAGCGCGGACGCCAGGAGCAACAGAATGAAGTTTTTCATGTACGGTTCTCCGATGGAACCGTAAGCGATGGGGGGCCACAAGCTAATCACAAAGGGCGCCGAATAACAAGGCTAGATTTGCGAAAAGGCCGTCAACGCCAACCTGGAAACATGGCTACCGAGGCTGGTCGAGCCCGACGCGACGGACCAGGTCCGTAAAACGAGGGTCGCCGCGCAGGGAGTCAAAATGGGGGTGCACTTTGAGCAATCCCAGAATGTTTGATTGTTCTTTGTAGGCCTTCTCGAGCCAGGCAAATGCCTGCTCGTTGTCGCCGAGTCCCAGGTAAGCGTTCACAAATGCGGCGGATGGAACGTAGCCCATCTGCTGCCGTCGTTTCAACTCTTCAAGCAGTCGAAGCGCATCCGCACGGCGCCCCGCATGCGCATAGGCCCTGACCAACACGCCCATCGTAGCCGAATCACGGCCGCTGCCGGCGAGAGCCTTCTCCAGCACCGTAATCGCTTCGTCCGGTTGCCCGTTGGCAATCAGCGGGAATGCCAGATACCAATCGTCCGGGTGGGATCGCAATTCCCGGATAGCCTCCTCGTAACGTCTGGCGTGAAAAAGTATGAAGCCATTCGTTCTGCCGGCGCCTCCAAGCGGATCAAGCTCGTGGGCACGCTGGGCCCACCTAACGGCCTCGTCCGTCCGCCCCTGGCACAGGAACCACATCGCAAAGTGTTCGTGCGCCCTGGCATCGTTCGGGTTCAGCTCCAGAGCCCGCTTGTATTCCGCCTCGGCCTCGCTCCACTGCCATTGTCGCTGATATGTCTCTCCCAGCAGGACATGTGGTTCGGCAAGCTCCGGATCCAGTTCAAGCGCCTTGCGAGCCGCGCTGATCAGTTTTGGACGCACCTCATTGGGCGGGACGCCGGCGCGAAGTATCCCGCGGGCGGAGTAGATGGATGCTAAACCGACGTAAGCTGGGGCAAAATTAGGATCCATTCTGATCGTCTCCTCAAAGGAGGCAATGCTCTTTTCAGATTCGCCATTGCCTAATTCATCTTCGGCTTTGAGGTAGCTCTCGTAAACTTCAGGCGAGACATGATGCGACGCAATCAGCCTGGCACGCTCTTCTCCGGTGACCTTGACCTCCACTCTGCGCGCGATGGATTGTGCCACCTCGCTCTCAAGAGAAAGTACGTCCCCCAATTCGCCGTCGTACTCATCGGACCAAAGGTGCTCGTCGCTTGAGCCGCGAATCAACTGGGCGTGGACACGAATCTTGCTGCCCTGCCGTATCACCGAACCTTCGACGAGAGCATCAACTCCAAGCGTCCTGGCAATCTCTGGCACCGAGAGCTTCGTACCCTTGAAGCGCATGACCGAGGTACGGGAAATGACGCGCAGATCATGGATCCTGGCCAGGCGTCCGCACAGCTCTTCGGTCATCTCGTCAGCCAGGTATTCCTGGGCGGGGTCGCCCGACAGGTTGTTCAGGGGCAGGACTGCCAGCGACGTGATTTTGGGTTGGGTCGTATGCCCAGTGCGGACCCGGAGCATCACGTAGGTGACGGCAATAAGGGAGAGTACAGCCACCCCGCCTAGGACAAGCCCGAGACGCGCCCACGAAGTCCGGGTTGGCCGGACGTCGACTTCTTCATCCGCCGGCGGCTCCGCCCGAAGCTCTCTCTCCTTCTCCTCCAAACGCAGTCTGCGGCTTTGCACCCAGGCATCGAGCTCCGAACTGAACGCGTAAACCGATCCCATCCTGCCATGCTGGTGACGGTGGACGGGCATTCCCTCCCGCTTCTCCCAGCGCTGGACGGTGGTCACGTCGCGGTGGAGGTGTGCCGCGATTTCCTTCCACGAATCCAGCCGGTCTAGGGCCGGTTTCACGGGTGGCGGTGCGCCAACCGATGGTTCACTCATCGCCTGCTCCTGATTGATGCGAGGTGGTCGCTAGCCCGGGGAACCCGATTGTAGTCCCCCGGATAGGGGACGGCAAAGCACAGTATTCGACCGCAATGTCGCGATTCCGCACAATGCCCTTTGACCACGATGGCAAGAGTGCCCCATGGTGTCACCAGCCATCGCGGACCGCGAAGAAAAACGCGAAGGAAAAGGAGTTAGAAAATGCGCACAAGATTAACGTGGGCGGTACTTCTTCAGCGCCGCGATCATCGTCACGACCCTGGTCCTTGATTCGGCGGAACTGTACAACTAGCTCGGCGGGCCGACATCGCTGAGCTTGACCACGGGAGTGGTCTTTCCCTCGATAGCAATAAAAATAGCAATAAAAATAGCAATAAAAAAAGGAGGCTTCAAATGCAAAGAAGATTGATTTGGGTAACACTGTTCAGCGTCGCAATCGCGGTCACAGCGCTGTATCACGCTCGAAAGGTCCATGCCACGCCGGTTCATGACCACGATCGCGGCTGTAGCGTTGCCAGCCTCAAAGGGACCTATGCCTTCCGCAGGACGGGCGTGAACAATGTTCTGGGTGGCCCGATCGCCCAAATTGGCATCGCTTTTTACGGAGGAGATGGGACGCGCGGCCTCATTCGCACGACCAGAAGCGCCAACGGTGACATCCGAGACTGGACCGATTTCCCGACGAACGGAAGCTACACGGTCGATCCGGATTGTACTGGGTCGTTCTTCGATGCAGACGGTACAAGAAGCAACGACCTCGTCGTTCTTGACGGAGGCAAAAGATTCTTCTTGCTCAGCGTGGCGCCGGACACGATTACCACGGAAGAGGGGAAGAGGCTCGATGTGGAGGACTAACGTGTAAAAACTGGGGACAGAGGGGCCGTGCCCCAAGTTCTAATTCGCAAAAACCAGTGAACGTTCCGTCTGTCCCCAAGTTTCCAGCTTCTCGCAAGCTGTTTTGGAAGTTAATGATGCCCGCGTCTTTGCTGGCATCCACTTTCGCACCGCATGTTTGGACGGCAATGCCTTAGGAACCAAGGTCGCATTTTTTGTGATGCAACAGGCGATGCGACCGGTCCCAGATAGATCGGAGGTAGGACAGTGAAGCTTGGAACGAAATTATCAACAGTCATGCCCTTGCTCTCGCTCGTGGTTCTGCTGTGTGGGTGTGGAGGGGGAAAAAACCCAGATCCAACCTCCGGCCGGCCTCCAACTCCAAGTCCAACACCACAGGGCCAGAACAGTGTAAGTAATTGGCAATTCAGCACGACGTCCACGGTTCCGGGGATGCCTTCCTTGACGATTGCAGGCAGCATCAATCTATCCGGCAGTTCGGTGAGTGGCGCACTGCACGTGAACGGTTCGAGTTGTTTTGATCAGCTCACCACCGTCGCCCTGACCGGTACCGTGACGGGCGGTAACATATCCCTGACCTCGACGTCCGTCGCGGGGCAGGTCACCAGTTTTATCGGCACTATCACTAACCTTGCCGCGACGTATTCGGCCGGGCAATTTACCGGGATGTACTCAATCAACGGTGGCTGTGCTGCTGGCGACCAAGGAAATGTCACTGGCGTCAAGATACCTTCTATCGCTAACCTCTTGAACGGCACCTTTACAGATTCCGGAGGAGGAACGTTCAACTTGAGTGGTGACGTGGCTCAGGACGCCAGCGCCAGTTCTGCGGGTAGCTTCGGTGTCTCTGGAACAGCAACTGTCAACACGTCGTGCTTCGGTTCGGGAACCATCACGGCTGGAACGTTTCCGTCCGGCAGTTTCATCATCGGCACGTCTGTGGCCCTTCAAATTGATACCAGCAATGGCATGATTGTTTTCGTCGGGACCTGGGACATGAACCAGGGTGTGATTAGCGGTAACTACACCGTCTCCGGTGGCACCTGCGATCAGACCGGCGCGGCAATCCTAGTTGCGTCGAGTCCATGGGATTACGGACCTTAACGACGGCGGGCCACTCAGCCCTTGCCAACTACCGCACCCGAGACGGCCGCTGAGGGGGGACGAAATATGGGGACAGACGGGACGTCACTTAATTTTGTTGCCGAGAAATTGGGGTCAGTCCCGTCTGTCCCGTCTTCTAATCCGTCTGTATGAATGCATAAGTGAAATGAAGAAGGGTTCTGCGAGCGACTACGATGCTGAGACCGGCGAGGAAAGCGCCGGCTCAGAAATCTCACTCGGAGAATCCCATGAACACCCTCACTATATCGGATTCGACGTACACAACAAAACCATCAGTTTTTGCGTCAAGACGGCCGCCGGCGAAATCGTGGAAGAAGGCAGCGTAGTGGCCGAACGCGGCGTCCTGCGGCAGTGGGCCGCGGCCCGACGGCAACCTTGGCGGGGGCGATGGAAGCGACTCTGTTCATGTAATGTGGGCCTCGCCGAGGCGTTGGTCCATGATCGGTCTCTTCTCAAGGTCAGTAGGGCAAGCGAGGAGCCCATAGTGGTGGTGAAGACGACAGGAATAAAATATGTATTGTCGGCGTAATGCACGTCGGTGTTGGCCTCTTCGGCCGTCTCAGCCTGAGACCGCTTTCAACGGCGCTATACTTCTAAAGACGCAACTTCTGCAAACTAAAGGCGTGGCGACGCCTACTCGGGTTTGGAACCCACGGCGTCGAGTTGCAGGAATTTCTTCGCTCGTACCTGCCGCTTCAATCCCGAAGAAATCCAGAGCGCGAACTCAGCGATAAAGGGGAGCGGGTCGAACAAGCTAAAGGTGGCAGACGTCAGCTTGCCACGGTACATCGCATTCAGGACGCTGCCGACATTACGCAAACGATGGGGCGACCTGGCGACGGCAACGACGTCGGTGATTTCCCGGATCCACGCTGCCGTGCGGTGGACCTTGACCGGGGCGTTGAATAGTCCCGCGGACTGACGCCACAGCAGATAAGCGAAGTCGATGCCGACAGCTCTGCCGAGAGTGTGCCAACCCCAGATCCTGGGATTGACGTCGAGGATCTTGTACTTGTCATCCCGCGGATCATACTTGAACTCGACTTCCACGACGCCATCAAAACCGATGCTCTCGAGGAATCGACGGCCGGCTTCTTCCACGACAGTCTGGGCCGTGGTTTCGACGAAAGTGCTGGCGTTGCCGAAGTCGACGGGATATTGCCTTCTGCGCTGGGCGACGAGCGAGGCAAGGATCCGTCCGTTGTTGCAGATTGCACAGAAGGAAAACTGATTCTCTCCGCCTCCGGGAATACGCTCCTGAAGAAGAATCTCATCGGGGGGGATGTACCGGCTCATCTGGGCAAAGGCCCGCGGCAACTCGGACGAGTTGTCAACCGGCAGAGCCTTGACGTTGGTCTGCGGAAAAAAATGGTGATTGACGGCCGGTTTCAGAATCGCAGGATAGGGAACGTTGGCTGATTCGACTTCGGCCAGGCTGTTGCCGACAGTCGTCCAAGGGGCAGCAAGCCCCAGTTCCTTGCCCCGGCGATAGGTGAGCCGTTTGTCGAGGGCAAAGCGAGTGACGTCGGGCGGAGCCGTGGTCACCCGATAGATCGTCTCCAGCGGCTGGCGGTTCGCCGACAGGATCTCGACATACTCATCAGTAACGGGAAACAGCACCCAGCCATTCAGGTTGTGGCGGCGCCCTTCTTCTAGAAGAACGTCCACGGCCGACTCCCTGGTTTCGATGAAGCGCCTGGTGTGCCGGGAGAATTGTGAAATAGACTTTGAGCGGTCGGCATCGATCACCCAGACGGGAATGCCGCGCGCGCCGAGACTTCTAGCGACTCCAAGGCCGACAAAATTTCCTCCGAGAACAATTGCGCCTGGTCCATTCTTGTTGATTTTACCCATGAGCCCGATCTCTCCGATTGCTAAAGTTGCCAGTGGAAGACAGCCTGCGCAAAACACCTGCGGCTAAGCGCGGGCCGGCATTGGAGGTCCCGGTGACGAACCTCAACGTTGGCCCGAGTGTTCTCTCCGCGATGACTCCAACCATGTAGAGCCCATTGATGGAGGTTTGCAGGCTCATGTCGAGTACCGGATAGCCGTCGGCTGTTTTCTGGACCAGCTGCTGAAGGGGAGCATCCAGGATGCGGTACTTCGAAACGTCGATCTTGTAGCCGGTCGCCAGAATCACAAAGTCGACCTGATCCGAGGTTCCATCGCTCAATTTGATCTTCACACCCGTTCCGACAGCGGTGGCCTCGGTGGTCGTGACACTGGTCCTCACCTTGACCTTTTCCAGGCGGGACGGCAGCCAGTAAGCTCCTACGGGCTTGGCGCAGTCTTTCAGGAGCTTCTCCTGGACTTCAGGAGTCTGGCGGCGGAACAGCTCGGGATGCGCCATCTTTCGGGCGGTGCGGATGTCTCCTAGGTCGGTCGGGGGAAGTACACGGTAGGAGAATCCGCGCAATGGTCCGGGTGTTAGTTTGCGGAAAAGATTCTTGCGCCAGGCGAAGGGACGATACGCCAGCGCCGGGGCGCGGGTGATGATCTGCACCTCCGCTCCATTTTCGTGCAGGATCGCGGCGTACTCGAGCGCGCTCTGTCCTTTCCCGAGGACCGCGACCCGTTTCCCGCGGAATTGCGACAAGTCGTTCAGATCCGAGGAATGGGGCGCAAGATGCCGGGGCACGCCGGCAAACGGCTCGGGGCGATGCCGGAAGAATCCGATGCCAAGCGCCAGAACGACGGCCCTGGCATACATCTTGTTGTCATCGTCGAGGGTGAGCTCAAACAACTCACCGCGGCACGACACGTTCCTCACCTGTCGCGTGTCCAGAGTTGGGGCCACCTGCTTCTGGAACCATTCGCCGTAGGCGATGAAGTCTTCGATGGGCAGCGGGTCGGCGATCTTGCGGCCGATGGCGTTTTCGTAGGCCTCGATAGAAAGGTGTTTTTGCGGCGCATCGATATTGGAAGCTTCGCTCTTGGAGCGGAGAAGCATGCCGCCGGGCATGTTCTTTCTCCAGAATGACATCGTCTGGCCGAAGACGTAGGGTTCAATACCGGCGTGCTTCAGATGCGCTGCTGTGCTCAGTCCATAGGGACCAGCACCGATGATGACGATTTCTTTAGTCTCAACGGATTTGCTAACGGGTCGGCTTGCGGCTTCTATTAGGGTCGAATTGGACAAGGCTCTCTCCTGGCGCAAGAAACGCACTCATGCTGTTGACCATCTGGGGGAGACTAAGACAGGTGCGAATGTGGGGGGATAAAACGGGGGGACGCCACGACTTCTGGCACCATTATCTTGACTGTTTTTTAGTCTTGCGTCAAGCAAAACCGCGTGGTTACTGGATGTTACGGGAGGCGATTACGAAGGTTTCAGGAAGCTGTGTTTTGCAGTCTTTGGTTGCGACCGGCCCAAACCGCTTTTCCGCTGCTGACCAGCTGGACGAAGCCATCCTGCCCAGAATATGGCGGTCCCCAAGAAATGAGAACGGACTGTAGTAAAACTGTAGTAGTTTTGTACGGCGGAACTGTATCGGGGGTTCGAATCCCTCTCCCTCCGCCAAATTCTGTAGGGCACTGTTGATCATGAATGGCACGCCGTTACAGAACCTCAGTCTGTCGGGACCGGACAGTTATCTGCGTTATGCCAACGACGTGATCCTTCAGGATTTGCCGAATGATTTGACCCGGATAATTTATCTGGCGTCTCTAAGAGATTGCAACAGCGGCGTGTACCTTCACCCGCAGCTCTCGACGGGAGATCGCATTCAAGAAGCCGACCGGGCACTGCGCGCCTGTCATGAAGACGTTTTCCGACGCCTGCTTACTACGCCCTTGCAGGCCTACGTGGTGCAATTAGAAGAGTACATTCGATATACACGGGCGGATCGAGCCACCATCTTGAAGACGTGGAAGTCGTTGCAGGCCTACCGGGCAACGGTTCCTATCGGTGTACTGGAAACCTCCGCCGAGCTGTTCTGCCTGAATGTGGAGATTGCGCTGGCGGTGCTCGAGGAAGAAGCCCAGGATCTAGCGCGGCCTCAATAAACTTCGTTATGAGCGGCCAAAGGCTCGAATGGAATCCAGGCATTGACTACTCTGCCTATCACGGAGGCTTCTCGTGGCGTCTTGAACCGCCGCACCGGCTGCCGTGAAAGCGGGAATGGTACCAGAATCAGTTCACGGCCATCCAGCTGGCACCAGCAACAACTGTGCCCCTGTGTATGCCAGACTAGATAGATCGGGCGTTCCCGAATTGTCCGCCAATCTGAGATTTGGACCGTGTTCTGGGCAGTATCCACTTCTACCAGCGCGCCGGGAGGAATCAAGCTCCCCATGATGTCGTCGTTCAGGCCGATCAGAGCATACCGGTAGCGTTTTGGGTTCAGGCGTTTTTGCAACGCAGGCGGCAGGGCGGCGAGTTCCTGCGGCTCCATTCCCAGCAAACTGGTTTCCTGGCTGTTGATGCTGCGATCGAAGTTCAGCTGAAAACGAAAACCCGGCTGGCGAATCGCAGTTGTTTCCAGTTGGGTTGAGCCCGGACCCGGCTGAATAGCAAAGCGCGTGACTTCTTCCCGATCAATTCCAAACACCAGCAAAAGCTCATCCAACGAGGTCTTAAGGCAAACCGCCAGGCTGAATAATTTGTGAATGCTGGGAACCGATCCGCCTTCGATGTCGGCCAGTGTGGAATGAGAAACGTAAAAATCCGCGTCACTCTTGGCGTCGGCAATGGACCGGCTCACACGCTCGATGTCGCTAGGCTTAACGAATCGTTCTTCACGTAACTCCCGAATCCATTTGCCAGAGTCCATGGTTGTTTCTGCTTATACAGCACCAAGGTAGACCGCCCGCCTCCTAAACTCGCGATACCGCCCCGTTTCACTGCAAAAGGAGGTCTCTCTGCTGCCGACAGCGAGTAACAAGAAATGAATTAAGCAGGCGAAACATAGCAGTTTCTTAGAATGGCAGGAAGTAGAGCACGCCCCTTCTCGTAGCCCTGACTAACTTAGGATCAAACTCTCGCCACTCTGCTGGCGAACCTGCACAACAGAATGAAGCAATTGCCGATAACGCGTTTCACAGGGCGGTACGGGCACAATCCATCCAGGGAACAGCCATTTCACGCATAGGTAAGTTTGTATCAGTAACAAGTTCACGCGAAGGCGTAAGGCGGCGGCGATCAATTCTTCCGCCTGATGCACCATCACAGGGTCCACCCCGCTTCTTGCAAGCTGTCCCACTTTCATCAGCATCGCTGTATTTCTCTCAACCAGCTGCAACATGCGCCACGCCAGGCGAAGCCGTTTCCTTTGAAAGCTGCGGAACCGCCGTGATGAAAGGGCGCTCCTAAGATGCTGCTCTTCGGCGTAGTCCACGAGCATGCGGAAACTCGCAATGTCAACATCGTACCGGTTCGCTTCCCAGTCTTCCAGGCGCCGGATCTCAGGCGCCCTGGTGTGGACGATGTTCCACACCAGAAGCAGTAAGCAAGCGCTTAACGGCAGAATTATGATCGGCGATACCATTGATCAACGTAGTGCATCAACACGTGATTCCACCTTCCCAGATCAGTACTCGGCAGTTGCTCGACCGGTCGTTCCACCCGCCTAGGAAGAAAGTAATAGGCCCAAATACCAACCGCGAGATTATATGCCCCAGATCTCAAGAAGAGAAAAAAGTTATCTGGTATCCAATTCAGATCGATACGCAGCTCCAGAAGTGCCAAGTCGAGAGCTGCGTAGAATGCGAAGCCGGCCGCAATGCCAAGTGGATAACGATGCCAGGTTAACCCCAGGCGAGACATTAGAATTGTAAACAGGATCCACAGACAAACCAGCAATAGCCGGGCCTCACGCTCCAGAAACATAACCTGCTGCAGAAGCTTATGGGACGCTACCTGCCACCTGCTAATCAGAAATACGAGCGCGCCAACAATCACGACGCTGACGATGACGGTGAAGAACCATAGAACCACGCGGCGGAGGAAAGGATAAGAGCGGAGTACCTGCGAAACGGTCTCAAATACTGCGCCAAGACTCAGCAAAATCGCGATCGCTTTTCCTCCCCAGTAGATATAAAAGTGAGGCCCCGCCGAGGCCTGGAAAAACAGCAGGAGAACGCCGCGCAAGGGCATGAAGGCTGTGTAGCTGAAGAAGACAGGGTACTGGCCGGCCAGCTTGCGGCGAAGCATGGCGAACGAGATCGTCGCCTCAATAACTAAAGGCAAAATCCACAATAATGTGGCTACACTCTGGGAGGCTTGCATGGGCCCACTGGCAGGCTACTAGCAAATCAGTCGACTCATCAACGTATTTTTTAATGCAGGATTAGCTGGGCAATCAAAGTGCGATGATTAACGAAGGCAGCAGCAAAGATAAATGCGGCCCAAGCCAGCCACTTGGGCCGCATTGCTCGTGGACGTTTTGCCCGCTGTCGTTGCCCGAAGGCTACGACGTATGCACCGTTAAGAACCGCGCTCATGAAAAGCGCTCGTCTTTGCTGGCGCACCCTGCACGTCAGAGACTTCAAAATTCAGGATTCGAAATCCCGAACTCGCCGTTTGCGACGTGAGGTCGATTGTGCGTCTGCCGGTGATCAGTCCCGCCTTTAAGGGGAGGACTCTCTGAGGAGGCCGCAACGCCCGAGTTTCCTTAATCGCGCCGAAGCGTGTTTTCGAAAACCCTCCCGGCAGTTCACCCTCGGGAACCACCGGAAACCGCCAGTTCTGCCACAATCTCTAACAGGCTTAACGTCTCACGAATGCTCTGAGAGCACTTTGCGCGTATAGCCCCAAGAGCGCAATGGGAAATCGAAGCTGCATTGTGCAGAAGCTGTGGAGGACGAATGTTCCTTGTGGAAAGCGCCGGAAAAGCTGGCGAGAATTTTTCTTCCCTCCCAAGCGTCGCAGGCAACATGATTTCTAATTTGCATGAAAACAAAGGACGGATTGCTCGCATCCTGAATTGTTTGCACAATTCGTGCACACTTTGCGCTGCCAAGTCTAGTGACTGCAGGAGCCACGGTGCTAGTATTCGTGTTTTTCGAAATGCAGTCAGCAGTTGGCACTGCCTGTGTTGTCACCACAGGCAAGATGCTAACTGTTAATGCGAAGTGCTTTAGATCTTTTCAGCAGACCGAATACTCATGACCGTTCGACAGCAAAACTACTGGCTGACCACGATTGAGGTCCCCAAGACAGATACAAGAATGCCTCTGCCTGAAACCGTGGACGTGGCCGTGATCGGCGCAGGTTTCACCGGTCTCTCAGCCGCGCGGACCTTAGCCAAACATGGAGCCAGGGTCGCGGTGCTGGAAGCGGAGACGGTCGGATGGGGCGCCAGTTCGCGCAACGGCGGAATGGTGCTCACTGGTCTGAAGCTGGGGCCTAACAAATTGATTTCTAACTACGGACGCGAACGCGCTCGCCGGATGTTTGCCGCTTCGCTTGCCTCAATCGATTGTGTCGAGCAGATTGTTCGGGATGAAAACATCGACTGTGATTTCTCCCGCTGCGGACATCTCGAAGTCGCCTACAAACAGATGCACTTTCGGGATTACGCGCACGAAGCAGAAACGATTGCACGCGTATTCAGTCACGAGGTGAGCGTCGTTCCGGGCGACGAATTGCACACCGAAATAGGCTCATCCGCGTACTACGGCGGCATGGTTGATGAAAGCAGCGCGGGCTTGAATCCGGCGAAATACGTGGCCGGGCTGGCGTGGGCGGCGGCGGGCGCGGGTGCAACGATCTACGCACATGCTCGCGTCCAAAGCGTCCAGCGGGAATCACACGATGCTGCTCCTGGGTGGCGGGTGCTTACGTCGCGCGGTTCATTGTGGGCCCGGGAAGTATTCGTGGGAACCAGCGGCTACACCGGAGCAGCCACGCCCGCCCTGCGCAGAAAGATTATTCCCATCGGCTCCTACATCATCACTTCGGAGGTCCTGCCTGCCGCTCTGGCGCGCGAACTGAGCCCGCACAATCGCATGATCTATGACTCCAAGAATTTCCTTTATTACTTCCGCTTGACTCCCGACAACCGCATGCTTTTCGGCGGACGAGCCGCATTCTTTCCTGAGACAGATAACACGATTCGCCGCAGCGCGGAAATTTTGCGGCGCGGAATGCTCACCGTCTATCCCCAGCTTCGCGAAATAAAAATCGAATACGTCTGGGGCGGGACCCTGGATTTCACTTTCGACATCATGCCGCACGCCGGCCAAATTGATGGAATCCATTTCGCACTCGGATACGCCGGACACGGAGTCGCGATGGCGACCTGGCTGGGACAAAAATCAGCGGAGTTGATGGCAGGAGAGACCCCGGACAATCCATTCACTGAGATCTCCTTTCCAAGCGCTCCGTTGGGACTATATCGCGGAAGGCCGTGGTTCCTGCCATTGGCGGGAGCGTATTACAAGCTGCTCGATTGGGTGAGCTGAAGTGGATCTCCGCCAGCTGGAGTGACCACCTTGAGCCAGCGTGCAATTAATGCCGAGGCGCCAGCAAGGTGAGAATGTCGCGCAATCCTTGCCGAATGTACTTTAACTCTGAAGAGGAGCGGACCGGAAAAGGCAACGGGTCCTGGTGCTTGTCGGACTTCCCCTCGGCCTTGAGTTGCTGCCGCGCGCCTGGAATTGTAAACCCCTCTTCATAAAGCAGCTGTTTGATACGGAGCACATATTCCACATCTTTGCGGCGATACATTCTCTGGCCGGTGCCACTCTTCACCGGCTTGAGCTGCGGAAACTCGGTCTCCCAGAAACGCAATACATACGCGGGCAGGTGACAAAGATCCGCCACTTCTCCAATTCGAAAGTACAGTTTCTCTGGAATTACAACGTCGGCAACCTTGGCGTGCCTACTCGAAGTCTTGGCGCGTGCGCTCATTGTGAAATGTATCTGGGCCTGCACCAACGTTTCTAGCACGAGGCGGCCCTGTGAAACAAACCCATTTTGAGGATGGGCTTAGAACGGCCCACCCGGCGGGAACAAGGAAAATCTCGTCGAAGGGGCCGTATCGACACCAGATATGAGAGTCCCATAGTTCGTCTCAATACGACTCTCCAGATCGATGTTGTGGTTGACGGCCTTTGTCCTGTCGTACACTGGCAACTGCATCCGGGCATTCACGTGCGCGATCCGGTCGAACTCGAGATTTTCAAAAACATCTACCACTCGATTGCTGAAGAGATGGGCGCGGCTCTCCGCAGCACAGCCTTCTCACCGAACATCAAGGAACGCCGCGATTACTCCTGTGCCGTATTCGACTCAGCGGGCGAAGTGATCGCGATGGGCGATCACATGCCCGTACACCTGGGATCGATGCCGATGTCAGTGCGAGCGGCGATCGAGTCAGTTGGTCTGGGGCCTGGCGACATGGTGGTGTTGAACGATCCCTTCCGCGGTGGAACCCACCTCCCGGACATCACGCTGGTGGCGCCGGTCTACATCACGAAGCACAAGGCCAGCACTCGCCCTGACTTCTATGTCGCCTCGCGCGCCCATCATGCCGATGTCGGTGGCGCATATCCAGGTTCGATGGGGCTTTGCCGCGAGATTTACCAGGAAGGCCTTCGCATCCCGCCGGTCAGGATCATGCACGCGGGCAAAGTGCAGCCCGACGTTCTGGCGTTGCTTCTCAGCAACGTCCGTACGCCCAAAGAGAGGGAAGGCGATCTGGGTGCGCAGATCGCCGCCTGTCATACCGGTGCGGAACGGCTCAGGGAAGTCTGCAGGCGTTACGGTCTGAACAGGGCACAGCAAGCCGCGCGCGATCTCCTCGACTACTCGGAAGAAATGATGCTGTCCTTTCTGAAACGCGTGCCACTCGGACACTATCGCGCAGAAGATTTTCTGGACAACGATGGCAACAGCGACCGGCCGGTGAAAATTGCCGTGGAAGTGACGGTGCAGCCCTTTCTGCGGCGGCGAAAGGTTGCTCCGCCGGTGGTGGTTATAGATTTCACCGGCAGTGATCCGCAGGTTGAAGGCAGCGTAAACGCAGTGGAAGCGATCACGTATTCAGCTTGCTTCTATGTTCTTCGCTGTCTGCTGGCCGAAGATGTGCCAGCCACGTCCGGATTGATGCGTCCCATCCGCGTAATTGCTCCGGAAGGCACTGTGGTCAATGCGAGACCGCCAGCCGCTGTAGCAGGAGGTAATGTCGAGACTTCGCAGCGGGTTGTCGATGTGCTGCTGCTGGCGCTGGCTCAGGCCGTTCCCGACCGAATTCCTGCCGCGGCTTCGGGAACCATGAACAATCTGACGATCGGAGGCATCGATCCCAGAACCGGCGAGCCCTTTGCTTACTACGAGACGATCGCCGGCGGTATGGGCGCGGGGCCGACGAAGCCCGGTGTTTCCGGCGTGCACACGCACATGACCAATTCTTTGAACTCGCCCGCCGAGGCGTTGGAGTACGCGTATCCTCTGCGTGTGCGCCGCTATTCATTGCGGCCTGGAACCGGCGGGCATGGCAAGCACCGCGGCGGCGACGGAATTGTACGCGAGATTGAAGTGCTGGCCGATTCCGAAGTCACGCTCCTGGCCGAACGCCGCACGCGGGGACCATGGGGCTTACATGGCGGTAAAAGCGGCGCGCCAGGGAAGGCATTCGTGCTCCGAAACAATGGCACGATCGAAAACCTCCCAGGCAAATTCAACGTGCGCCTGAAAACCGGCGAGCGGATCAGAATTGAGAGTCCAGGCGGTGGCGGTTGGGGCACCCCGATCACTTGAACAAAGGGAGAGCGATATGCAACGAATCAGATCAGTTGGGATCATGTCGTGTGCCAAGGTATTTGGGATTACCTATGCGTGTATCGGATTGCTTTTCATCCCATTCGCTGTGCTCGGCGGCTTCGCCAGCATGATCTCCGCACAAAGCCACGGCGCAATCAGTAGTGCGGTGTTCCTTTTTCTTGGTTTGTTGGCGCCGTTTTTCTATGGTGTAATCGGCTTCATCTTCGGTGCACTGTGGGCCTGGATATACAACCTTGTCGCCGGTTGGGTCGGCGGAATTGAAATCGACTTGCAAGGCAGCGGCCCGGCGGTGCTTTCGGTTTCGCAGATATAGTTTGGTATTAAGAAGCTGGCGAACCTAGGCAGAGTGACCTTCGATTCATAGTGCTAAAATCAGACGTTCTTGGGCTCGGTAAGAGCTGGTAGTGTCTAAGCATGTCCACCACCATGCTGGCCGTCGTAAAGCCGAGACCCGCGCCAGGAGCGGAACTTCGCGAAGTTAAAATTCCTGGCTTCGGCCGCACCGACGTGCTGGTGAAGGTAAAGGTCGCCTCCATCTGCGGTACTGACCTGCACATCTATGAATGGGATCGCTGGGCCCAGACCCGCATTCACCCCCCCCTCATTCCGGGGCACGAATTTTGTGGCGAGGCGGTTGCCGTCGGGGATGAAGTCACCGGCGTAAAAGAAGGAGACTTCGTTTCCGCAGAGATGCACGTCGCCTGTGGGAAGTGCCTGCAGTGCCGCACCGGCGAAGCCCACATTTGCCAGAACGTCAAGATCATCGGCGTGGATGCCGACGGCGCCTTCGCCGAATACGTGGTAATTCCTGAGTCCAACATCTGGAAGCTCGATCCCGCAATTCCCCACGAATATGCCTCGATTCTCGACCCGCTGGGGAACGCGGTTCACAGTGTTCTCGCTGGCGACATTGTTGCAAAGACGGTGGCCATCACCGGTTGCGGGCCGATTGGGTTGTTTTCGATTGCAGTGACGCGGGCGGCCGGTGCGGCGCAAGTCTTTGCGATCGAGGTGAACGAACACCGCAGGCGGATCGCACAAAAGATGAAAGCTGACGTGACGATCGATCCTTCCACCGAAGACGTGCGTGGCATTGTGGCGGAACGCACAGGCGGGCTGGGCGCCGATGTAGTGCTGGAGATGGCAGGTCACCCCGACGCGATTCGCATCGCCTTCGATGTCGTGCGCCGCGGCGGAAGGATTTCTCTGTTGGGGCTGACAAACAAACCAGTTTCCTTGAATTTTTCCGAAGACATTATTTTTAAGGGACTCACTATTCAGGGCATCAACGGCCGCCGAATGTATCAAACCTGGTATCAAATGACTGCGCTCCTTAAGGCAGGTAAGCTCGACCTGCACCCGGTAATTACGGATCGAATCGCGATGAAGGATTTTTCGAAAGGAATGGAACGGCTGAAAACCGGACAGGCGAGCAAAATATTGATCTATCCAAACGGAATGAATTAAGCAGATCCGCTCTACGCCCCTGCCGGCATCTTCACGATCTTTTTCTGAATCGCATAGGTCACCAGCTGGGCCTTATTGTGAATGTTCAGCTTGCGCATCAGGTTGAACTTGTGCGCTTCCACCGTCTTGATACTCAGACCGAGCACGCCCGCAATCTCTTTGACCGAGTTGCCTTCGGCGATCATTTTGACTACTTCACGCTCGCGCGGCGTAAGCATGGAACTGCGGGGCATGCCGTACGAGCCAGCGGATCGCGTCGCCGTGACGAGTTTCTCCAGTACTTGCGGGCTGAGATATTTCCTCCCCTGATAAACCTCCCGCACGGCGCCGATCAGTTTCGGCGCGGGAGCATCTTTCAGGACGTAACCAGCCGCTCCCACATCGAGACACTGCAGCAGATACTCTTCGTCCTCATACATGGTCAAAAAAATCAAGCGGGTTCCCGGATGATTCTTATCCACCATTCGCGCCGCTTCAAAGCTGGACATGCCCGGCATGCCGATATCCATCAGCACCACGTCTGGCTTCATCTGAGCTATGACTTCCAGCGCAGAAGCCGCGTCGCTGGCCTCGCCGACAACCTGAATGTCGGGCTCGCTCTCGAGGACGCGCCGCAGACCTTCGCGGAACAGTGTGTGATCGTCAACCAGCAGGCAATTAATGGACATGTGAGTAGTGAACGTCGGCTTTGATAGCGTTGGTAAGCGAGTGCGACTTTGCCGCGGCAGATTTTTGCCTTCTCGCGAGTGGCACAGTCACCAGGATTTGCGTCCCTTTCCCGTGCCGCGTACGCACGCGTACGGTCCCACCGAGAACGGCAATTCGCTCCCGCATGCCAAATAGGCCAAAGGCTCTAGTGCGGGAGTTGCCGGAAAACCCGATGCCATCGTCCTCCACGCGGAGCCGCACTTGCTCCGGATTGGCTTCCAGCTGAATGCTGAAACTTTTTGCGTGCGAGTGCTTTGCGATATTATTCAGCGCTTCCTGCACCGCCCGATAAACTGCAATTTCGATTTCATCGTCCAGTTCCCGTAAATCCGTTGGCAGGTTCAATTGAGCCTGCATTCCTGTGCTCTTGCTAAGCTCCCGCGCTTCCTTGCGAATGGCCGCAACCAGGCCCATTTCTTCGAGGGTGCGCGGCGAGAGGCGCGCGATCAGCCGCCGCAGATCCCCAATGGTTCGATCGACCATCGCAATCGCTTCTTGAATCCGATCGCGCAGATCTGGGCGGGCGTTCTCTCCGGCCACGCTCCCCAGGAAAAGACGCAACACCATAAGCCCTTGTCCGGCCGCGTCGTGCAATTCACGGCTGATGCGTTTACGTTCCTCTTCCTGGGCCCGCAGCAGATGCCGCGACAGCTCAGAATCTCGCGGCTCGGGCGCAGGCACTGCGCGCGTCGCACTTCGTTCCCGGGAACGGGACCTGCGGGGCACTAAGACACCTCAAGGCCAGAATTCTGCGGAGTTGACGCGTGGCTTGTCAGGTTGGGACTGCGTTTACTTTCCAGTTAAGTCCCATTCTAACAACTACTCGTCTTAATTCCACAACTTCTGAACACAAAAAGGCGAGTTTCAGATGATCCCTGCTTTCAAAGGTTTGCCCGTGCTATCGGGTACAATCCAAAGGCGATGCTGCGTTATTTCACGGCCGGCGAGTCACATGGAGAGGCTCTGGTCGCGTTCCTATCGGGTCTGCCGGCGGGAGTGAAGGTCGATCAGACATTTCTGGATCGCGAGTTATGGCGCCGCCAACAAGGCTACGGCCGCGGCGGCAGAATGAAAATCGAGAACGACAAGGCTCACATTCTGTCCGGTGTGCGCCAGGGCAAGACGATCGGTTCGCCCATCGCCGTCTTGCTCGAAAACAAAGATTGGAAGAACTGGCAGGAAGCGTTGCCGGTTGAAGAGGGCGAAGCGGCCAAGCATAAGCGAGTGGCTGCCCCACGCCCGGGGCATGCCGATTTGGCCGGTGCGTTGAAATACAACTTCCCCGAGGCACGGTATGTTCTGGAGCGCGCATCGGCACGAGAATCAGCCGCCCGAGTCGCGGTGGGTGGACTGGCAAAACTATTTCTGCGTGAGCTGGGCATTGAGGTGCTAAGTCACGTGGTCGCAGTGGGCAGCGCGACAGTGCAGAAAGACGTCAGCTGGGATGAGATTTGGGCGTTGTCGCAACGGGCAGAAATCCTGCTCAACTCCGCTGATGCCGAAACCGAGCAGCGCATGAAAGAAGAGGTAGACAAAGTCCTGAAGAGCGGAGACTCAGTCGGCGGAATCTTTGAAGTTGTCGCTCACAATGTTCCTCCAGGATTAGGCACCTACGCGCAATGGAATGAGCGCTTGGATGCATTACTCGCGGGCGCGGTGATGTCGCTGCAGGCGGTGAAAGCAGTGGAAATTGGAGCGGGAGTGACCGCTGCGGCTTCTCCCGGTTCGGCGGTGCATGATGAAATCGGCTATCAGCGGGCCAGCAGCTTCGCCGGTTTCACGCGCGCCAGGAACAACGCGGGCGGAATCGAGGGCGGTGTTTCCAACGGAGAGGATATCCGCGTGCGCGGCTACCTGAAACCGATATCGACGCTGCGACGGCCCCTGCAGTCGATCGATTTCGCTACCCGCGAAGTAGTAAAAGCTGCTTACGAGCGCTCAGATGTTTGTGTAGTGCCGGCGGCGGGCGTAGCCGGCGAAGCCATGGTTGCGCTGACTGTGGCGCGCTGCGCATTGGAAAAGTTCGGAGGCGATTCTCTGGAGGAGACGCGGCGAAACTTCAAAGGATATCTCGAGCAATTAAAACAATTCTGAATGATTTATCCGATTGTGAAGTTTGGAAATCCGGTTCTGGAGAAGCCTGCCGAGCCGGTGACGGTCTTTGACGGCGACCTGAAAAAGCTGGTCGAGGACATGTTCGAATCCATGTATGCAGCCAAGGGTGTAGGCCTCGCAGCGCCGCAGATCGGAATTTCGAAGCGGTTGGCTGTCATCGACGTGACCTTCAAAGAAGATCCGAATGCCAAGCTTGTATTGGCGAACCCCCAGATCATTCACATCGAAGGCCGGCACACCCAAAGTGAAGGCTGTCTTAGCATCCCGGAATTCCGTGAACCGGTCACCCGGGCAAAAAAAGTCACGGTCCGTGCCCAGGATTTACACGGCAAATGGTTTGAAAAAACCGGCGAGGAATTACTAGCGCGCGCCTTCCTCCACGAAACCGATCACCTGAACGGCAAACTTTACATCAGCCATCTGAGCGCGCTGAAGCGGGATCTGATGAAACGCAAAATTCGGAAATTGATGAAGGCAGGAGAATGGTAGCTCACCTCAGATCTCAGACCTCAGTCCGGGCGACCATAAAGGCTGGCGAAGACTGAATTTCGGGCACCGCGGTCCGCAAGAGTGCTCGAAGCAAAGCCGCGGAGCGGCGAAACTCATGAGCCCAGCACGGGAGCGTTGGGTAAGGTGAAACAGATGTTCGAGTGCCGTAGGCACGGCCCAGTACCTCACACTTTATCGTGCCTGGCTCTGATGCCTGAGGTCTGAAGTCCGAGATCCGATGCTCGAATCGCTTAGCCTGATTTTCTGTGGTACTCCCGCCTTTGCCGTGTCCACACTGGAAAGACTGGTGACCGCGGACTTTTCTATGCGGCTAGTCGTGACTCAGCCTGACCGGCCAAGGGGACGGGGCCAAGAAGTCCAGTTCTCGCCGGTAAAACAGCGTGCTCTCGAACTCGGACTTCCAATTACGCAGCCGGACAAGATCAAGCACAACGACGAATTTCGACGTGAACTGGAGGCGATCCGCCCGGACGCCATCATCGTTGTGGGCTATGGCAGATTGATCCCGCAGTGGATGCTCGATCTTCCTCCGCTAGGAAATATCAACTTGCATGCGTCGTTGTTACCAAAATATCGCGGCGCGGCCCCCATCCAATGGGCAATCGCCAACGGCGAAGAGGTGACTGGCGTGAGCACGATGCGCCTCGACGCCGGTTTCGACACCGGCGACATTTTGCAGCAAAAGGAGATGAGAATCGTGCCCGAGGACACGTCCGAGACTCTGGCGCCCCGGCTGGCAACAATTGGAGCTGAACTGGTGGTCGAAACTCTGCGCGGGCTCCGAGCAGGAACTCTGCATCCGAAGCCGCAGAACCACGCCGAAGCTACCGTTGCTCCCCTGCTCACTCGTGAAGATGGCCGCATTGACTTCCGCCGCTCCGCAAGCGAGATCTGGAATCGCCTGCGCGGATTCCAGCCCTGGCCCGGCGCTTACACGAGCTTTCGGAACAAGAATCTGCACATCTGGAAGGCGCAGCCGGTGGAGAGGAGCGTGTCTGAAGGCGAGCTGGCTATCGATAACGGCCAACTCCTCGCCGGTTGCGGCGAGTCCACTGCTTTGGAGCTGCTCGAACTCCAGCCCGAAGGCAAGAGGCGCATGCCAGTCCGTGACTTCATCCACGGATACCATCCACAAACCGGCGAGCAGCTGGCTTAAGAATGCCGATCTCGCCCGCTCGCATAGCCGCGTTTGAAATTCTGCTGCGAGTCGAGCGGACGGCTGCCTACGCCTCCGAACTTCTGCACTCGGCAAAACACGAAAGGCTCTCTCAGGACGATCACGGCCTCACGACAGAGTTAGTGATGGGAGTCCTGCGCTGGAAATCGGTGCTCGATGCGCAAGTTGCAAATGTCTCCTCCCAGCCGCTGCAGAAGCTGGATCTGGAAGTGCTGACGGCATTGCGATTGGCTGCCTATCAGATCGTCTTCCTTGATCGCATCCCTCCGCGAGCTGCCGTGCATGAAAGCGTCGAGCTGATGAAGTGGGCGCGAAAGCGTTCCGCCGCCGCATTCGTGAATGCAGTGCTGCGCAAATTGTCGGATGGAGAAAGGCCGTCTACTATCCTCACCTCCGGCGAAAACATTGATAGCGCTCGTGAGTTAGCCGACGTCTCCGCACATCCACTGTGGATTGTTGAACGTTGGATCGAGCAATTCGGTCTTTCGACCGCGCGCGAGATTTGCAGGTTCGATCAGCAGCCGCACCAGTCGGGGATCCGCCTCCAGGACCCGAGCGTTGCAGAAGAGCTTCGCCGAGAAGGCATTGCACTCGCTCCCGGTCGCTTGCTCGCCTCCGCGCAGCGTGCCACGCGCGGCAACGTGACGCCATCCCGGGCATTCCGTAATGGTCGAGCCGTCATTCAGGATGAAGCCTCGCAGCTGGTTGCGCTTTTGTTGGGAAAGGGAAATAAGATTCTAGACTGTTGCGCAGCTCCAGGCGGCAAGACAAGAATTTTGGCCGAGCAAAACCCCGGCGCGCGCGTGCTCGCGTTAGAGCTCCATTCGCAACGCGCCCGGGTCTTACAGAAACGGGTGCCTGCAGGCGTGCAAGTACTCAACTCCGACGTGCGCGAACTGAAGACGCACGAGAAATTCGATCGTGTGCTCGCCGACGTCCCCTGCTCAGGTACCGGCACGCTAGCTCGAAATCCCGAGATCAAGTGGCGGCTACAACTGCACGATCTGGCTGATCTACACGCACTGCAATCTCAGATTTTGCAATCGGCGATGCAGCACGTCGCAAGCGGCGGCGAACTGGTGTACTCCACCTGCTCGCTGGAACGTGAGGAGAATGAAGAGGTCGTGGAACAAGCGCTCGCTAACAATCCCTGGTTCGGTTTGATTGCCTCTAGGGGCCGGCTGGAACAGCTCCGTCACACAGGAAAACTGGTCTGGAGCGAGATCGATTCGCTCACGAATGGTCCTTATCTCCGAACTCTACCCGGAGTGCACCCATGCGACGGCTTCTTCGCTGCCCTCCTGCAGAAAACCTGATGTTCGAGGCCCCTCCAACGCACCAAAGTCGTAAACATCCTCTTGCGCACTTCTCCACCGGGTGCTATAAATGATGCACCGTCGAGAGCAAACTGTGGCTAGCCGGGCGTTTTAACTGAATCTCTCGTCGCTCGTCCGGCATCTTATAGATAACAGGTTAAATGCCTGAAATTGGCCTCGGCCACGAGGCTTCGATTCGGGGACAGCGGTCCTCGAAGGGTTTAGCGTTTTCGCAAAAACCTCCAAAAGTTCTTTTCTTAACCAAGAATCTTCCGACCCTGCTCGTGCCAAAACAGGCTCGCGTCGAACCTGGCGCTGGAGCTCGGCACGGCGAGTCGGAAGATGCGTTCTGTTGCGCACTCGAAAGCCCTCCCCATGATTACGTGGGGACAGCCGCCCTCGGCTGTCCAGTCTCGCGAAGCGAGACAGTGTGGGCCGAGTTCCCGATGTGGAAAACAGGTGGAAATCCTGTGCTCCCAATCGGTTGACACGAGAGCGGCAGGGCCAGTAGCTTTAAAAAGGTTTCGAGGATAGCCAGATTCCATGTAGGCGCGAGCGTCCGCGCTCGTGCACACAAGTTTGGCTGGACTGAATACGCTCCGCTCAGGCGGACCGCGTCTTCGGTCTTTGACAACTAGGTTGAACGTGCCAGTCGTGAGAAGGAATAGTTCGGGCTCAAGTCCGAGCGTACTCACAAGATAGTTTTTGCATTCCTCTGTGTTCCTCTGTGCCCTCTGTGGTAGGTAGATCGCATTTGGTGTTTAGCTGACCGGCTAAGTGCTAATTGCCAAGTGCTAAATGCTAACTACGGAGGCCGCTGAGGAGCACAGAGGCAATGGCAAGAACGATTTGTTCGTTCCGAACAAATTTCAGGTTTCAAACGAGAGTTTGATCCTGGCTCAGAATCAACGCTGGCGGCGTGCCTAACACATGCAAGTCGAACGAGAAAGTGGGAGCAATCCCACGAGTAAAGTGGCGACCGGGTGAGTAACACGTGACCAATCTACCCTCGAGTGGGGGATAACTCCGGGAAACCGGAGCTAATACCGCATAACATCATTGGGGCGCAGGCTCCGATGATCAAAGGAGCAATTCGCTTGAGGAGGAGGTCGCGGCTGATTAGCTAGTTGGTAGGGTAATGGCCTACCAAGGCTTAGATCGGTAGCCGGCCTGAGAGGGCGCACGGCCACACTGGAACTGAAACACGGTCCAGACTCCTACGGGAGGCAGCAGTGGGGAATTTTG
>Ga0075424_100000013_pt1 | contig 84041 bp, 71 predicted proteins | sample SoiMethybrSBSTD3_FD_75301 | JGI IMG/M metagenome (GOLD analysis project Ga0075424, IMG submission 75301) | Bulk soil microbial communities from a Populus tree surrounding site in Tennessee, USA - Soil MetaG P. TD hybrid SBSTD3 | ecosystem: Environmental > Terrestrial > Soil > Tree plantation...
TTCCAGCTGACCGGCACGGTGTGAGTCGCTCGGCACACGAAGGTTGTAGGCGTACCGGACATCCGCGCCAAACTTGATGCTGTGATTTCCGCGAATGTTGGTCCAATTGTTGACAATCTGGTACTGGTGTTCGCTTTCCAGCAGCGGGCAGTTGCACTGGTTAATGTCCAGAGAATAGCCAAAATCAAAATCGGCTGCTCCTGGGTCGTGAATTCTGAATGCCGGCATACCCACCGTATATGTATTCCCCGGAATGTTTAGTCCCGGGATATTTGCATCTGCCGCAGGCGTGGTATTCGCGCCACCCGGAGTAACGTTCACGTGATAGCGCATGTATCCGAAGCGAACGTCCGTCAGTAAGTTGGTGCCAATGGCATAATCAAAACCTGAGGCTATGCTCTGGTTCTTGGTGTTGGAATTGCCTGCGAAGTTACCCACCGAAGGATCGCTGGGCAGAGCGTTCCCGCCCAGGACAGCACCGAACAACCCTGGACCCGACCTGGTGAACTTCTGGTAGCTGTAACGCCCGAACACATGCAACTTGGCGGTCGCGGCGTAATCCGACCGCACGTCAAATCCATCCGAATCAAGCACGTTATTGCCGGAAGCAAAAAAGTTCTCGATGTTGTTGGGACTCGGCTGCGGCCCCGTGGGGAGCAGGGCAAGAAGAGCCTGAGCCTGCGGAGACAAACGTGAGGTGGGAATGATGCCACCCGCAAACGGAACACGATTGGCTTCTGGAACATCGCACGTGGGCGTAAAACCGGTGAGCGTACTTGTGCACGGGTCGTAAATGTTAATGCCCCACGCGCTCAGGTTACCGTTGCGCTCGGCAGCCGTCGGAATTCGGGTCTTTTGCGACCCTCCAACGTGGCTGCGTGTCCCTTGGTAGTCACCAAAGAAAAACAATTTGTTCTTAATTATCGGTCCCCCTAGGGAACCGCCGAACTGGTTCCAGTTGCCGCTGGGTACTTTAGCCTTTCCCGGACCTTGCGTGAACGGATTTTGGGCAAAGTTTGAATTTGAGCGCTGAAAATCAAAAAGCGATCCGTGCAGATCGTTGCTGCCGGATTTCGTCTGTGAGGTGACTACCGCGCCGATGGCTTTGCCGAATTCGGCGTCATAGTCTTGGGATGTGATCTTGACCTCATTAATCGAATCGAGGTTGGGATTGATCACGATAATCCCGAGAATCGGATCCTGGTTGTCGGTGCCGTCGAGCTCGAACGCCGTGCCTGCGAAGTGCTGGCCGTTGGTCAGAATCTGTTGCGAACCCTGAGGATTTTCGCTGGCGGCATGGTTCCACCCATTCAGGCGCTGGGTGCCAGGGGAGAGAAGCTGGAAGGTGGTGAAGTTCCGATTGTAGATGGGGAGGTCTTCCACCAGCTTCTCATTGAAGGTTGTGGCGACGTCGGCGCGGTCGGTCTTGAGCTGGGGCGTTTCCGCGGTGACTTCGACGGTTTCCTGCGCGCCGCCCACCTGGAATTGTCCGTCGACACGCGCGGCGGTATCAACGTTAACCACTACGTTGCTGGCTTGGAATGACTTGAAGCCAGCCGCCTCGGCGCGAACGCTGTACACGTCGGGGATCAGGTGCGTGATGCTGTAGTTGCCGTCAGCATTCGTAGTGGCTTCTTCGGTGGTCCCCTTACGGACGGAAGTAGCGACGACCTTCGCGCCCGAGACGGCTGCACCCTGAGGGTCGGTAATGGTGCCGATAATGCTTCCATAGACTGCTTGCGCGGAAGCGATAGGCGTCGAGAGTGACAGCAAAGCAGCCGACGCGAGTAGAGCAGCCACCACAACAACCGTCTTATTTCTCATAGACGACCTCCGAGGATTGCGGCCACTGCCGCTGGCTGAGTGAACCGTTTTGGGCGGTAAGACATTGGGTGCGGCAACGGAGTTTGTAAAAGGAAACGCTGGTGTTATGCCCCAAAAGAATCGTAGTACAAAGACACTAGTTTGCTGTCCAGTATGCAGGTTTAGTTCCCAAAATCGATTTTGCGGTGTAGCTTATTGATTTCATTGAGCGAGTTCTGCGGCTTGGGTGGCCATTTAATATGACATTTGGAAAGCTGGGGTAGTTCGCCTATGAAAACTAGAACCGATCGATTTCGCAGCTGTCGGAGCAGTGGAACGTGGAACTCCCAGGTACAGGTGATCACCCAAAGGGCATCGGCGGCGTGCAGCGGTCTTTGCGTCCTTTGCAGCCTTTCTTTGCGCGCTTTGCGGTTAGGGTGTTGCTACGGATGGAGTGAAAGCCCGTTAACCGCTAAGGACGCAAGGTGCGCCGCAAGGCTCGCAAACAAACCCTTGGTGGCGCGCATGTCCGGCCGCAAGTCACAAACATATCTGCGGTGGGATTCCTGGGAGAAGCCTTACGTGTTGAGCCAGCCATCGGCATGGTTTCACGAGGTCTTCCATGCCGATGGCCGCCCCTGCCGCCAGCGCGAAGTGCAGATTATCCGGGAACTCACAGCCTCGCCAGACCACTAGGCCATGACGGAAAAATCGGCCACGATCGGCAGGTGATCGGAGGCAATCAGCGCTTCGCGGGTTCTGTGCAGGCGAAAACTTTGTAGTTGGAAGCGATCGTCGAAGTAGACATGATCCAGATGTAACAATGGCATGACTCCGGGATAGGTCCGCCGATAGCGCAGAAGTTTCTTTAGATCAACACTTTGAAATGTACTGCCCATCAGGCGTGACGCCAGTCCGCGGGTCCACTCATTAAAGTCACCGGCTACGATCTTGGGACCACGCAGTTCTTCATGGTGCAGTATGTCGGGACTCAGCAATTTCCTGGCCTGCTGACGTCGCTCAAGGAAACCAGTCCCTAAATGGACGTTGAACACGTGCATCAGGACGGCCCGCAGAAATATCGGTGCGCAGACAACCGCGACGTTCGCGCCTTTTCCACGTCACGTGGTATTGTGCCAGAAGCGGATGGGATGCCGGCTCAAAGTCATATTCCCGTAGGGGCCGAATCGCAGAATGCGGTTTTCCCCGCAACACCAGGAGTAGCCAGCGAGATTCTCTGCAAGATAGCGCGCCTGGCCGAGCTCGGGTTCATCGCTATCAACATTCAGGATCTCTTGAATGGCGATCGCGTCCGCATCCAGCTGTCGAATAACTCTGGCAATGCGGTCAGGCCTGATCCGCCGATCAATTCCACGGCATTTGTGAACGTTGTAGGTGGCAACCCGGATTCGGGCTAAAGTGGGCATCTCCTGTCCTCACGCACGCGAAGCAAAGGCTATGCGGAGGAGTGCTTCGTAACCTGCTAGCTCCATAACCGGTCCCACGAGCGCTCGTGGTCCCATTCGGGAGACGGCTCGAAATACCCTGTCCCCGGCGCAAGGTGCTGGCGCACTACGTCTTCGTTAAGAGTTATACCGAGTCCGGGCCGATCAGGTACTTCGATCCACCCATGATTCACGATTGGCGTCCTCACATACTCCTGAACCAGTGACGACCACCACGGAACATCCAGCGAATGGTTTTCGAGAGCGAGAAAGTTCTGCGTTGCTGCCGCGCAATGGACATTTGCCATGCAGCTCACGGGCGTTCCGGCAAAATGCATTGCCATGGGCACGCCGTATTCTTCCGCCATATCTCCAATTTTGTGGGTCTCCAGAATGCCGCCGGATGTCGCAAGATCAGGATGAATCTTACTCACCGCATGGCGTTCGCAAAGCACATGGAATGGCTCTTTTAGATAAATGTCTTCGCCGGTAAGAATGGGCGTGGGGCTCTGATCGGAAATTTCTTTCAAGAGGTCGGTATACGTCCAGGGAATGACATCTTCCAACCACGACAGATTGTACTTTTCGTAAGCTTTGCCCAAGCGGATGATCGACTTCACGCCAAGATGCCCGAGATGGTCGATTGCCAAAGGAATCTCCATGCCCACCGCGTCTCGCACCGCAGCCACATATTGTTCCAGCATGGCAATGCCTTTGTCCGTGACTTCCATGGCCACGAACGGATGCTCGAGCTGGACCTCTTCCCACTGCGTCAGATCGGAAGGTTCACTTACGGTACCCGGTGTGTCCGAGACCATTTCTACACCGAGGTCCATCTTGAGCCAAGTGATTCCCATGCCCTCCTTGCGCTCCTTCATGCGCCGCGCGTAGATTTTGGGATCTTTCGATTCAGTGGTGTCAGCATAGATGCGAATCCTGTCGCGGAATTTACCGCCGCCGACCATCGCGTAGACGGGCGCGTTGTACACCTTCCCGGCAAGGTCCCAGAGCGCCATTTCGATGGCGCAAACGCCGCCGCCTTGCCGGGCGTGGCCGCCAAATTGCTTGATCTTGCGGAAAATCTTGTCGAGTTGCAGTGGATTTTCGCCAACGATGCGGCTCTTCAGAAACAGAGCGTAGGTTGGACTGGCGCCGTCGCGAACTTCACCCAGGCCGTAAACACCCTGGTTGGTATCAATGCGAATGATGGGGCAAGGACTTGGGCCGGGCTTCACTACAGTGGCGACGCGTAGATCGGTAATCTTCAGCGCTGAAGGGCTTGAATTCGGGTTGACCGCCTTGGGATAGGCCTCCAGGGGCTCGCCCAGCAATAACGCACTTCCCAGCGTAAAAGCAGAGGTCTTCACAATTTCGCGACGATTAAGAACACAGGGTTTGCTCATAGTGATCCCTCTCGCACGCGAACCGACACCAACAGCGACGTGCAAGGTTTCGCTGGAAAAGTTGGCAATGATTGTAAGCTGCCACGCAGCCTTCACGATTGACAAATGATTTCTGATTTGAGAGTTTCTGGAACGCCATTCATCGGGAGAAATGCCTTGAAAACCCGTTCACGCTGCCAGAGTGAATCTTTTCCGGCTGTAATCTTCTATGCGTTCGCTCTGCTCATGTCCACGTCATCGGCCGCCGCGCAACTCATAACTTTCCCGAAACAAGAGCTGGTTGATTACACCGGGAAAAATCCCTTCGAGCGTCTGCCCGACGGCCGGCCAAAGGTTCCGGAAGATCTGATCGAGCGCGCCCGCGAGCTCTCGTCGGAGGAGGTGTGGGCTGTCCTCGAAGACAAGGGATTCAATAATCAGTACGCGGATGGCTTTCAGATCCTGCATCCAGGCAAGACGATGGTCGGACGCGCGTTCACGGTTCAGTTCATGCCGCTGCGCGCGGATGTGGACGATGTTGCACAGGCCAAAGCGAAAGAGCGCGGCGGGAAGCGTCTCATGAACCAGACGGCGATCGATATGCTCCAGCCGGGCGACGTGTTGGTCGTGGACCTATTCGGCAAAAAAGTGAACGGCACCATCGTGGGCGACAACCTATTCTTCTACGTTAATCAGGCGACTCACGGCGGCGGCCTGGTTGTGGACGGCAGTATCCGCGACCTGAATGGAATCTCCGAAATCGAGATGCCCGCATATTTTCGCTTTGTTGATCCCACTCCCATCGGGGACGTGATGCTGACCGGAATCAATGTCCCGGTTCGCATTCAGGGTGTGACTGTAATGCCGGGCGATCTCGTGGTGGGAGACCGTGAAGGCGTATATTTCATTCCGCCGCAGCTCGTTCAGGAAGTCCTCGACAAGGCTGACGAAACCCATATTCACGATGAATGGACAAAGAAGAAATTCGCGGAAGGAAAATATAAGTCCAGCGAGATTTACGGCTCTCCAAGCGATCCACAACTGAAGCAGGAATATCAGCAGTACTTGAAGAAGCGGCTGGAGGAGATTCACAAGCAGCGCGGTTCAAAATAGAAGATGGAAGACGTCGGTGGTCTGGGACACACTAACTGAACCGGAGATGCGGCAGAAATCAACAGCTTCGCACGTTTATTGAACGGAGCTGGCGACGGTGGAAAACGCGTTATTAGCGTTGTTGCCCACCAGCCGGATCGTTCCGACTACCAGGACCAGGATCACAGCCAGCATCACGGCATATTCCGCGATGTCCTGACCCCGATCCTCGGACCACATACTTCTTAAGAGCTCGGTCATGTATCCCTCCCCGGCCGAGTTAAATGGGGCGAAACCCTAATCATACGGCACGAGCGCAGATTGTCAATCCATACCAATGCGCAATTTCGTGCGCACGGGGCAAGTTTTGCGCTCATTTCCGGCACTTACACGCCGTTTTGCGTCATATAAGGCACCCAGTTCAGCCGCTTGGCTATACAAAGGGAGTTCTTTGCCGACAAGACTGGACTGCCGCACAACCTCTTACCGGTAACTGGTTAAGAACAGTTCCATTCAGTCTCAATTTTCGGTGGCTTCAGCAGAGTCTGCATGACCACGCAATATTGCTCCGTCTTCTCTTGCAATGCCCGCAACTGCTTCTCAGTTGCCTTTGGCGCCTGGATATCGAAATGTAATCGAATCGCTTCGAAGCCCACCGGAACACTCTTGGAAAGCCCCAGAGTACCCTGCAGATCCAAGTCGCCGGTCACCGTGGCTTCGATGTGTTCCGTCGGAACTCCCATGGCAGTCGCAACCAGCTGGCAGGTGAGCTGCGCGCAAGCCGCTAGCGCTCCCAATAAAAGGTCACCAGAACAAGCTGCAGTGCCCGCTCCCCCAACTCCCTTATGCGCCTCGGCCTGGTAGAGAGCGCGCCCGATGTCCACCGAACAGGACAGAGGGGTAGTGGTCTCGCTTCCCTTCGCAGTCAAAGTAATGCGAGATGAACTGGGCTCCCTCCGGTACTGTTCCTTCAACGGGCGTTGCAGCGCGCGAACGTCCATGACACCTCCCATGGTTTTGCTATCCTTCAATGATCCAGGCCTTCGCAGCCTGGAATGAAGCGTTGATGGACAACCGAGTTACATCTGGCCATTCGGCCCACCCAGTGCAATCGCGAACGGTGAGACTCTCGCCCGGCTCTCAGTTTGGGCGTTACGAGATTGCCGGCCCGCTCGGGGCGGGCGGTATGGGCCAAGTGTATCGCGCCCGCGACACTCGCCTGGGCCGCGATGTGGCCATCAAGTTCCTCTCCAGCCACATCTCTCCTGCTAATGAGGATCTTGAACGCTTTGAGCGGGAAGCCCGTTCAGCCTCGGCCCTGAATCACCCTAACATAGTGACCATCTTCGAGCTAGGAGAGGTCGAGGGCACTTACTACATTGCCATGGAGCTCATCGAAGGCGATCTCCTGCGCAACCTGCTCGCCTCCGGCCCCCTTCCACTCCAGAAAGCGATTCCGATTGCGACTCAGGCGGCGGACGGGTTGGCAAAGGCCCACGAGGCCGGCGTCGTCCACAGAGATCTGAAGCCGGAGAATCTGATGATCTCTCGTGACGGCTTCGTCAAGATTCTTGATTTCGGGCTGGCGAAGCTGGCAGCGTTCGACGAACTCTCGAATGCCGAAACCCTGAACGTCTCGCTTACGCAAGCCGGAACAATTCTCGGGACCATTGAATACATGTCTCCGGAGCAGGCGAACGGGCTGGCGGTCGATTTCCGCTCAGACCAGTTTTCTTTCGGATCGGTACTTTATGAAATGGTTACCGGAAAACCTGCATTCCGTCGCCACAGCAAAGCGGAAACATTGGCCGCCATTCTTCGGGACAATCCCGAGCCCGCGACCGCTCTGAATTCCCAGGTTCCGGCGCCGCTCTACTGGGTGATCGAACGGTGTCTTGCGAAGAATCCTGGCGAACGCTATGCCTCCACCCGGGATCTTGCCCGGGAACTAGCCACCATACGGGATCGCCTCTCCGATGCGCTCTCTACGTACGCCCCGCCTCGCGGCATTAGCCTACCTGCCCAGCGCACTGCTTTCATCGGCCGCGACCAGGAAGTCGCAGCAATAAAGGAACTGCTGCTTCGAACTGATGTCCAACTCCTGACCCTTACCGGTCCGGGCGGAATTGGGAAGACCCGCCTCGCGCTGCAAGCTGCCGGCGAATTAGCCGGCAATTTCCCAGGCGGCGTGAGCTTCGTTTCCCTAGCGGCTGTGAACGACCCCGCGCTGCTCCCCTCCCTTATTTCGCAAGCACTAGGATTGAAAGAGAGTGGCGGACATGCGGCGCTCGAGCAATTGAAGCAATACCTGCGAGATTCGCGCACGAATTCGCTAATGATCATTGACAATTTCGAGCACCTGCTGTCCGCTGCTGCCCTCGTGGCTGAGGTACTTACAACCGCGCCGAGAGTCAAAATGGTGGTTACCAGCCGCGCCCCTCTGCACATCTACGGTGAACGAGAGTTTCCGGTACCACCGCTTGCCCTGCCGGATCTTCAGAATCCAGGCTCAGTCGATGCGCTTGCCAACAATCCGGCCATAGCTCTGTTCCTGGAGCGCGCCGCGGCGGTCAAACCGAATTTCAAATTGACAAAAACAAACGCCGCCGCGATTGCAGCCATCTGTGCCCGGCTCGATGGCCTGCCTCTGGCGATTGAGCTCGCGGCTGCGCGAATCAAACTGCTCTCACCCTCAGCGATGGAGGCTCGCCTGGAAAGCCGCTTGCACCTCCTGACTGGCGGCGCCAAGGACTTGCCCGAGAGGCAGCAAACATTACGCGGCGCCATCGACTGGAGCTACGGCCTTCTCACAGACGCCGAGCAAAAGCTCTTCCGCAGGTTGTCCGTCTTCTCCGGCGGATGCACTTTGGAAGGAGTGGAGGCGGTGTGCAATACCCGCCAAGATCTCGATATCGATGTATTCGAGGGTATCGCTTCGCTGGTCGATAAGAGTCTGGCCCAGCAGATCGAGGGGCAAACGGAATCACGTTTTGTGATGCTGGAGACGATCCGCGAGTTCGGCCTCGAACAGCTCACCACAAGCAAAGAGCAGAACGCAACTCAGCGCGCCCATGCTGCCTACTGCGTCGTGTTGGCAGAGGAGTTTGCCTCCCAGGCGGCTGACCCGGCAAACAGCGGCTGGGTTGGCTCGTTCGAACTGGAATACGACAATTTTCGCACGGCGCTGGAACGGCTGATACAGACAGGCAACGCTGAATGGGGCCTGCGTCTCGGGGCTGCCCTCTTTCAATTCTGGGAGACGCGCGAGTATCTCACTGAAGGACGCGATCGGCTGGAAAAACTGCTTAAGCTTGAGGGCGCGAAAACGCGGAACAACACGCGAGCTCGCGTGTTGTTCCGCGCCAATGTTCTGGCTGGAGAGCAGGGGGACTACGAGTCTGCGCGTGCGTTCGTCGAAGAAAGCCTGGATATTTCTCGCGAGCTGAATGACAAGCGCGGCGTGGGCATCGCGCTGAACGCGCTGGCAACGCACGCGCGCGATCAAGGGGATCTCGCCGGTTCGCGCTCGCTGTTCGAACAAAACCTGGCAGTCTGGAGAGAGATCGACGACCGCGTGGTCGTGGCCCGCTCGCTAAGTAATCTGGCCAATGTGGTCAAAGCGCAACACGATTACGCGCTGGCGCGCTCGCTTTTTGAAGAGTGCCTCTCGATTTTCCGCGAACTCGGCGACCGCACTGGAATGGCATGGTCACTGAATTACCAAGGCGATGTCGCCCGCGAGCAGGGCGATACAGCCGTCGCAAGAGCCTTGTATGAGGAAGCCCTTGCTCTGTTCCGGCAACTCGGGGACAAGTGGGGTATAGCGGGCTGTCTCACCGACCTGGGCAATCTGGCGAACGAACAGAAGGATTACGACACGTCCCGCTCGTTGCACACAGAAAGCATGCAGCTCTTCCAGGAACTGGGCCAGAAACGCGGGATCGCCCGACTGCTTGACTGCTTCGCGTGCACCGCCGCTGCGCGATCGAAACCGGAACGGTCCCTCCGGCTGGCCGCATCTGCGGCGGCCTTGCGAAAAGTTCTTGGCGCGCCGTTACCACCGGCTGAGGAAGCACGCCTGGAGAAGATTCTCGATTCTGCGCGCCGCGCGCTGCCCCATGCCGCTGCGGCCACAGCTTGGATGGATGGCTGGGCAACTCCAGTTGAAAAGGCTATTCAGGACGCGCTGGCATCCGACTGACACGCTACTCGGCGGTCGTGGGGTCGATCATGTGGCGGACGGCGGAGACACGATTCGCAGGGAAACCTCCCTTTGCCGCATGTTCCCGGATGGTGGCCTCGTCCGGAGCCAAGTACACGCAATAGATTTTGTTCCCCGTGACGTAGCTGTGTAGCCATTGAATTTCCGGGCCCATTGCTTTGAGAACGTCCACAGATTTCTGAGCGATCTTGCGAAATTCGCTATCTGACAGCTCGCCGATATTCGGTATCTCGCGTTCAATGACAAATTTGGGCATGAGTGACCTGTCTGAGGGATAGTGGCTTTTTCAAGACTCTACGCTGGACGCGGATTTGGAGTCAATCTGCTCACGCTTCACCAGCAGAATGGTGACGTCATCGTGGTTGAATTTCGGATCGACTAGAAACTTGAGATTGGACATAGTTTTTCTCGAGTCGTCGTAAAAAGCGTTACGCAAGCCGGCTTCTGGATTGTTCCCGCGTATCGCATCGGTCAGTCCGTCGGTGAACAGGAGGAGTGCACCACCGTCCGGGATGACAGAGGTGCCAACTTCATATTCTCCTTTGGCAAATAATCCGAGCAGCTTACCAGTGGCTTCGAGCAGTGTAGTTGACGCGGATGACAGAACCAGTAGGCGCGTTGTGGCCGGCATTCACGTAGGTCAATTCTCCGGTGGCACGATTGAGGACGAGAAAGACAGAGGAGATATTGCGGTGGCAAATCGGTCGGCCGGAGTGTGGTGACACAGGTGCTGGTTAATCTGGCTGGCAAATACCAGAGGATTGGTTTCCGAATCCGCAATATTTCGAACCATAGCCTGAATGTTTGCTGCCAGCAGAGCCGCTGCCATGCCTTTCCCGGATACATCTGCCACCACAAATAACATCCGCCCGCCGGCAAGTTCGATTACATCGAAATAATCGCCGCCAACATCTCGAAACGGCTGGTAGAACGTCTCCACCTCGTATCCCGGTAACTCGTCCACCTTTTGCGGGATGAGGGCCTGCTGAATCTGGCGCGCCCGAGCCTGGTCGGATTCAAGCTGGGTCTTGCGGACAAACTCTGAAGTTAGCATCCCGTTCATAACGGCGCTGCCGATCAGGTAAGCAGCCAGACGAGCGGATAGAGAAGCGCCGGCCTCGGCCAAATTATTGGCCAGGCTAAAGAGTGAGTCATTCCCGCATAAATCGCGAAGCCTTGGATGAGAATGCCGCTCCAGGTGATGAGGCGTTTGGACCTTGGCATCTCGCGGGTCCAATCGTAAAAGGCGTAGCAAAGCGCGCGGCGAAACGGGCCTCTGTCAGTCCCCGCTAGCTCGAAGCAACTTGGCATGGCGGGAAGTCTAGCATCAGGAAGCGAATTCTTGACTCCGGTGGCTTGCGCAGACGCCTACCAGGTCGTACAATAAAGAGTACTAGAACAGTACTATTTATCAGGCCGGAGATTGGGCTGATCTCACAGGTACTTACAGATGATTCGCCTAGGCAAACTCACCGATTATGGGCTGGTTCTGATGAGCCAGATTGCCCGCCACCCTTCGGCTGAGGTACAGACGGCTCGGGATTTGGCCGTGGAATGTCATTTGCCGCTGCCGACCGTGAGCAAACTGCTAAAAAAGCTGCTGCACAGCGGGCTGCTGAAATCACATCGCGGAATCAAGGGCGGTTACAACCTTGCGCTTGAGCCTCATCTGATTTCCCTTGCAGAGATCATTGCGGCCCTGGAAGGTCCCTTAGCGCTCACCGAGTGCAGTATGGAAATCACAGGACTTTGCGACCTTGAGTCGCTGTGCCCTATCAAAGATAACCAGAGAGTCATCAGTCAGGTGATTCGCGGAGCGCTGGAAAAAGTAATGCTTTCGGATTTGATCCGGCCCATGCGCCTGACCGCGATTCGCGATCAAAAAGGAAATTTGGTGCCCATAGTAACCGTGGCATCCGGGAGAATGCAATGAGCACGAACCTGAACACCATTCGCGATCTTGCCCAGCAAGATTACAAGTGGGGTTTTGTTACTGACATCGAGCACGAGCAAGTCCCTAAGGGACTCAACGAAGACATCATCCGCATTATTTCTGCCAAGAAGCAGGAGGCTGAATTCATGTTGGACTGGAGGCTCAAGGCCTATCGCCACTGGCAGTCGCTCGAGAAGGCCGAGGCAGAGCCGAAGTGGGCGAACGTGAAGTATGGTCCGATCAATTATCAGGACATCGTCTACTACTCAGCACCGAAGCAGAAGCCCGGGTTGAAGAGCCTGGATGAGCTCGATCCGGAAATTCTTCGCACCTATGAGAAGCTTGGAATTCCGCTGCAAGAGCAGAAGATGCTGGCGGGAGTCGCGGTGGATGCGGTCTTTGACAGCGTTTCTGTCGCGACCACCTTCAAGGAAAAGCTGGCCGATCTGGGAGTTATCTTCTGCTCGTTTTCAGAAGCGGTGCAGAAGCATCCCGAGCTGATTCAAAAGTATCTTGGATCGGTCGTTCCCTACACTGATAACTTCTTTGCCGCACTGAATGCTGCGGTTTTCACGGATGGCTCGTTCGTTTATGTCCCCAAGGGCGTGCGCTGTCCTTTGGAGCTTTCGACGTACTTCCGGATCAATGCCGCTGAAACCGGCCAGTTCGAGCGCACGTTGATCGTCGCCGAGGAGGGCTCGTACGTCAGCTACCTGGAAGGCTGCACCGCGCCCATCCGCGATGAAAACCAGCTGCACGCCGCCGTGGTGGAACTGGTGGCCCTCGATAACGCGCAGATCAAATACTCGACAGTACAGAACTGGTACCCCGGCGACAAGGAAGGGCGCGGCGGTATCTACAACTTCGTCACTAAGCGCGGCAAGTGCCTGGGCGTCAATTCGAAAATCTCCTGGACGCAGGTCGAGACCGGCTCCGCCATCACCTGGAAGTATCCCAGCTGCATTCTTCAGGGTGACAACTCGGTCGGGGAGTTTTATTCCGTCGCGCTAACCAACAACTACCAGCAGGCGGACACCGGCACCAAAATGATCCACTTGGGAAAGAACACGAGCAGCACGATTGTCTCGAAGGGCATCTCCGCCGGACATGGACAGAACACGTACCGGGGAATGGTGAAGATTCTGAAGAACGCAACTGGCGCGCGCAACTACACGCAGTGCGACTCGCTGCTGATCGGCGACAAGTGCGGCGCACACACCTTCCCGTATATCGAAGTGAAGAACTCGACAGCGAGGATGGAGCATGAGGCCTCCACATCGAAGATCGGCGAAGACCAGCTCTTCTACCTGCAGCAGCGCGGGCTGAAGACTGAAGACGCAGTCTCCATGATCGTAAATGGCTTCTGTAAGCAGGTCTTCCGCGAGCTACCGATGGAGTTTGCGGTAGAAGCCCAAAAGCTGCTGAGCGTCAGCCTCGAAGGCAGCGTGGGCTAATAGCCGCGAAGCGGCGCAAGAATGCAGCCCAGGGCGTACGCCCGGGTACGAGCGATAATGACCGAGTCCCGACAGGGACGGTACACCTAAAGAGGAACGACATAAATGGCTTTGCTCGAAATCAAAAATCTCCATGTAACGGTAGGCGGGCACGAGATCCTCAAGGGAATTGACTTGAAGATCCACCCCGGCGAGGTGCACTCGATCATGGGCCCGAACGGCTCCGGCAAAAGCACGCTGGCGCAGGTGCTGGCGCGCCGTCAGACCTACTACGTCACCCAGGGCGAGGCCCTTTTCAATGGCAGAGACCTGCTCGCCATGAAACCCGAGGAAGCCGCCTGCGAAGGCGTGTTCATGGCTTTTCAGTACCCGGTTGAGATCCCCGGGATTGGCAACACCTACTTCCTGCGCTCTGCTCTGAACGCGATCCGCAAATACCGCGGCGAAGACGAAATGGACGCCATGGACTTCCTTCCCATGTTCCGCGAAAAGCTGAAGCTCCTGGAAATGGACGAAAAGCTCATGAACCGCTCTGTCAACGAAGGCTTTTCCGGGGGCGAGAAGAAGCGCAACGAAATCCTGCAAATGGCGGTCTTGCAGCCCAAGCTCGCGATCCTCGATGAAACCGACTCCGGTCTCGACATCGACGCGCTCCGCATCGTGGCCAAAGGTGTCAACGCCATGCGCAGCCCGGATCGCGCCATGCTGGTGGTGACGCACTATCAGCGCCTGCTGAACTACATCGTTCCCGACCACGTGCACGTGCTTGTGGATGGCCGCATTGTGCGTTCCGGCGGCCCTGAACTGGCCCTCGAACTGGAAGAGAAAGGATATGGCTGGACGGAAGCCGAAGCGCGGCAGGTTCAGGTTTCCGCGTGACCACTCATATGCCAGCGGCCATTGAAAACGTACAAGACTATCTGGAGAGCTTCACCGAATTTGAGAAGCAGGCGGCGGGCCGCAATGTCTCCTGGTTGCGCAAACTTCGCGATGATGCCTTCGCCCGCTTCTGCGAAGTAGGTTTTCCCACCACGCATGACGAGGACTGGCGCTTCACCAACGTCTCGGGAATTGCACGAACGCCGTTCGTAATGAAAACCGACACTGCGGCTCGGCCCTCAAAATCTGAATGGAAGACGTATCGTGTTGAGGGAGCTTCCGCGCATGTGGTGTTCGTCAACGGGCGGTTCGCCCGTGACCTCTCGGATCTGAAGACTTCACCGAAGGGCGTAAAGATCGCTGGTCTCAGGGAACAGATTGCAAATAACCCGGATGCTCTCGAAACTCACCTTGGGCGCTACCTCGATATCCATCGCGATCCCTTCTGCGCCTTGAACACTGCCTTCGTCGAGGATGGCGCCTTCGTCCACGTGGCGCGCGGCACGGTGCTGGCAGGCCCCATTCATCTGCTCTTCGTTTCGACCGCATCCGATCAAGCCAGCATGATGCATCCTCGCAATCTGCTGGTCTTTGACAATGAAACTCAGGCCACCGTCATTGAAGAATACGTATCTCTTGGCGGTGGAACTGTACTCTGCAACAGCGCGACGGAACTGGTTGCCGCCGAGAACGCGACCGTCTCCCATTACATGATCGAGCGCGAGCACAAAGAAGCTTTCAACATCTCTACCCTTCGCATCCAGCAGGCCAGGAGCGCCAACGTGACCTCGCACTCGCTCCTGCTGGGAGGCGGACTGGTGCGCAACAACGTACACCCCGTGCTTGCCGGCGACGGCGGAGAGTGCCTGATCAATGGCTTGTTCGTGGGTGATGGCCGGCAGCATCTCGACAACTACATGCACGTCGAACACGCCAGCCCGCATTGCAGCAGCCGCCAGTTCTACAACGGCATTCTCGACGGCCACGCCCATGGCGTGTTCCACGGGCGCATCGTCGTCCACAAAGACGCGCAGAAAACCGACGCCAAGCAAACCAACCGCAACCTGCTGCTTTCCGATGACGCCCAGATCGATACCAAGCCGCAGCTCGAGATCTACGCCGACGACGTAAAGTGCACCCACGGCGCAACCATCGGCCAGATTGAAGAGAACGCTCTGTTTTACCTTCGGTCGCGCGGCATCGACGAGAGATCCGCCCGCAGGCTCTTGCTGCTGGCCTTCGCAGGCGAGTGTCTGGATCGCATGCAGCCGGGAGCAGCCCGCGATCACGCCGAGCGCCTGATTCACGAACATCTGCTTTCCGTCGCCGATTACTTGCCTGGCCAAAGCAGCCAACCGCAAAAAGAGAGAAGTTGGGAGGAAGTCGGATGAGCAGTGTTGCCAAATTGCCCTGGAACACAAAGAATTCCACGTTTCACCAGATCGAGGGCTTCGATGTCGAGAGAGTCCGCGCAGATTTCCCGATACTTCAGCAGAAAGCGCGTGGCCACAAGCTCGTCTATTTGGACAACGCAGCTACATCCCAGAAACCGAAAGCCGTGATCGATGCGATCGTTCGCTATTACGAGCATGAGAACGCCAACATCCACCGCGGCGTGCACTACCTTTCCGAAATAGCCACCGAGGAATACGAGAACGCGCGCAAGGTCGTGCAGGAGTTTCTGCATGCTGCTCATCCCAGCGAAATCATTTTCGTACGCAGCACGACCGAAGCGATCAACCTTGTAGCTCAGACTTACGGCCGTACTAACGTGGGCGCCGGTGATGAAGTACTCATCACCGCCATGGAGCACCACTCGAACATCGTTCCCTGGCAGCTTCTCTGCGAAGAGAAGCGCGCCAAGCTGCAAATTGCGCCGATCAACGAACGCGGCGAGTTACTGCTCGATGAATTCGAGAAACTCCTCGGACCGCGCACGAAAATTATTTCTCTTGGCCATCTTTCCAATGCTTTGGGCACGATTAATCCGCTGGCGCAAATCGTCAAGCTAGCCCACGCGAAAGGAGTCCCTGTCCTCGTAGATGGCGCTCAGGCTGTCCCTCGCTTGCCCGTGAACGTGCGCGAACTGGATTGCGACTTCTATGCTTTCTCCGGACACAAGTCCTACGGACCAACCGGCATCGGCATTCTTTACGGCAAGCTGCCGCTGCTGGAGAAGATGCCCCCCTACCAGGGTGGCGGTGACATGATCAGCTCGGTCACATTCGAAAAGACGCTCTATAACAAAGTTCCACACAAATTCGAAGCAGGCACGCCTGACATGTCCGGCGCCGTGGGCCTGGGCGCCGCGCTCGAATATCTGAACGGTCTGGGAATGGAGAACATCGAGAAACACGAGCATGAGCTGTTGAGGTACGCAACAGAGAAGGTTTCTGCAATTCCTGGCATTCGACTCATCGGTACAGCCCAAGAAAAAGCCGGAGTACTCTCTTTCGTCATGGAAGGCGTTCACCCCCACGACATCGGAACCATTCTCGATCAGGAAGGCATCGCCATCCGCACCGGCCATCACTGCGCCCAGCCTCTCATGGAGCGCTTTCACATCGATGCCACAGCGCGCGCCTCCTTTGGCCTCTACAACACCAAAGAAGAAATCGACGACCTGGTGCGCGGCATCCAAAAGGTGCAGGAGGTCTTTGCCTGATGGCAGACTTGCGCGACCTGTACCAAGAACTGATTCTGGAGCACAGCCGCGCTCCCCGAAACTACCGTGAGCTGAAAACTCCGGATCGCAAAGCCGAAGGTTACAACCCGCTCTGCGGCGACCGCTTCACCGTCTATCTACAGATGAACGGCGATTCCATTCAGGACATCGGTTTTCAGGGTTCAGGGTGCGCTATCTCGAAGGCTTCTGCCTCAATGATGACGCAGACTCTCAAAGGCAAAACGCGAAACGAAGCGCAAGAGTTTTTTGATCGTTTTCACAAGGTGGTGACTGGGCAGGTAGCGTCCACCAACGGGAATCAGGAACTGGGCAAGCTCGCCGTATTCTCCGGGGTTTCAGAGTTCCCAATGCGCGTAAAGTGCGCGACCCTGGCATGGCACACCCTGCAAGCGGCTCTGGAAGGAACGCAGGAGTCGGTTTCCACGGAATAGGATTTTAGGGAGCTTTTATGTACGAACTCATCGAACTCAAACGCGAATCCGAAGCCATCGAAATTCCCAGCGGCATCCACCGTTTCCTGCCTGCCGGCACGCGAGTGAGAATCTCCCAGTTTCTCGGCAGCGGCTATACCGTCATCAGCGAGATGGGTTGCATGTTCCGCATCGACGCCAAAGACGCCGATGCCCTGGGCCTTTCCGCGCCGGCCGCCGCTGAGCAAGAAGCTCCACAGGCCACCTTCAGGGAGCAAATGGTATGGGACCAGATGCGTACTGTCTTCGATCCCGAAATTCCCGTCAACATCGTTGATCTCGGCCTTATCTACTCGTGTGACATCGCGCCGCGGGAGCAGGGCGGCAAGAAAATCGACGTCAAAATGTCTATGACCGCTCCCGGCTGTGGCATGGGCAATGTGCTCAAAGCCGATGTCGAAAGCAAGCTGTCCCGCGTGCCCGAAGTGAAAGAAGTGAATGTGCAAGTGGTGTTTGATCCGCCGTGGCATCCCGGCCTGATGTCGGAAGCGGCCAAGCTGCAACTCGGCTTCGATCTCGACTACGGCACACCCGCCGCGCGCATGTCGCGATAGCGCGAGCCATTCCTCGCTTCCCAAAACAGGGGCTTAGCAGAGCCGCGTCTTTATCCTCTCGACATACAATAAGTGGCCATCTCAATTCCGCTGGGGTAAACCATGAACGTTCGCAGGGCCTTGCTCCTGGTCGCCATCTCTCCCCTTCTCCTGCTTGATTTACTCTCCTCGCAACCTCCAAAGCAAAATGTCGATCTGCTGGTCACTGGCGGCACCGTCGTCACCATGGACGGAGACCGCACGATGTATGACGACGGAGCCATTGCTGTAAAAGGCGACGTGATCGCGGCTGTAGGTCCGCGCATGGAACTGGAGTCCAAATACTCCGCTCCGCAGACCATCGATGCCCGAAGCCGCTTGGTACTTCCCGGATTCATCAACGGCCACACCCACGTGCCCATGACGCTGCTCCGCGGCCTGCATGATGACGTCACGCTCAATGACTGGTTGTACAAGTACATCTTCCCTGCCGAAGCCAAGAACGTAAACGAAGACTTCGTGCGCTGGGGAACGCGGCTCGCCTTAGCGGAACAGATTCGCGCAGGTGTCACAACCTTCGCCGACATGTACTACTTCGAAGATGCCGAGGCTGAAGAAACCAAAGCGGCCGGCATGCGGGGAGTGCTCGGCGAAACGATTCTCGATTTTCCCGCGCCCGACAACAAGAGCGTACCCGCCATGCTCGCCTATACCGAGAAGTTTCTGAAGAGATGGCAAGGTGACCCGTTGATCCGCGCCGCCGCGGCGCCGCACTCTATCTACACGTGTTCAAAAAAGACCCTTCAGGATAGCGCCGCCCTTGCGCGTCGGTATCATGCGCCCATTCTCATCCACACTGCGGAAATGAAAAAAGAGTGGGACGACAGCCAGAAGAAAAACGGAATGTCGCCCGTGCAATATATGGAGTCCCTCGGCATCCTCGGGCCAGACGTGGTTTCCGCCCATTGCGTCTTCGTCGACGCGAATGATCAAAAAATCCTCGCCCAGCGGCAAGTAGGCTGCGTGCACAATCCGTCGAGCAACATGATGCTGGCCAGCGGCGTTTCGCCGGTGGCGGAAATGCGCGCTGCTGGTGTAGCCGTAGGCCTCGGAACTGACGGCCCCGCCGGCAGCAACAACGATCTGAACTTGATGGAGGAAATGGATCTGGCCGCGAAGCTTGCCAAGATCACCCGAATGGATCCGCTGGCACTGAACGCCAAGGCAGTTGTGGAAATGGCCACCATCGAGGGCGCCAAAGCGCTGCACATGGATAAAGAAATCGGCTCGCTGGAGGCTGGGAAAAAGGCAGATTTGATCTTGATCAACCTGCAGAATCCCAACACCGTGCCGATGTATGACGTCTACGCCGGACTGGCATACGCATTGAAGGGCAGCGACGTGGAAACCGTCGTGATCGGCGGCGGTGTGGTGATGCGCGAGCACAAGCTGCTGACCGTAAACCAAGAGGCAGCAGTAGCCAAGGCGCGCGAGTACCAAAAGCGTGTGGCCGCTTCTCTGGGTCTTCAATAAGCTCTTTCCGTTGCTTGACCTCAGAACCGCTGCTCCACTAGAGTCGAAACCCGACCACAAAACCACCTGAGGAATGCGATGAGACGAGAAGCTATCCCCAAAACTGCGCCCTTGCGCCAGAAGGCGCAATTGATGTCGGCATCTGAGGTCGAACGGACCATCGTTCGCGTGGCATACGAGATCGTCGAGAAGAACGACGGAGTGGAAGGATTAGCCTTCCTCGGCATACGCCGCCGCGGGGTTCCGCTTGCGCAGCGTTTGGCAAAGATCATTGAGCGCACGGAAAAGGCTTCCATTCCCGTCGGCGCCCTCGACATCACCTTCTACCGCGATGACCTCTCCACCGTAGGTCCCAAGCCGGTCGTGCAGGAATGGACCGTCGATTTTCCCATCGAAGATAAAAACATCATCCTCGTAGACGACGTTCTTTTCACCGGCCGCACCGTCCGCGCCGCTTTGGATGCCATCTTCGACCAGGGACGCCCCCGGCGCGTGCAACTCTGCGTGCTCATCGACCGCGGCCACCGCGAGCTGCCCATCGAAGCCCGTTTCATCGGCCGCACCGTGCCCACCACGATGAACGAAGTAATCGAAGTGAAATTCACTGAGATCGACAACACCGAAAAAGTTCTTCTCATGGAGAAGTAGGAAGCGATAAATATCCCCGCATGGATCCTCTGTCGAGTGTGTGTACTCTGTGCCCGGCTCTCAATCACCAAGTGATGACGCCTCATGTACAATCAGGCGCGCCACGCTGGCGCGACGGAATACTTCGCCGATGGCGACAAAGAATCCTCGCATCGACCGCGCTGACTTACGCGCTGACTTAATCGCTGCCGCGAAACGCGCCATGAAGAATGCCTATGCCCCGTACTCCACATTCCACGTCGGCGCTGCGGTTCTGACCTCTACTGGCGAAATCTTCACTGGCTGCAACGTCGAGAATGCCTCCTACGGCATGACCAATTGCGCCGAGCGCACCGCGATCTTCTCTGCCATCGCGAGCGGCGGCCCGAAACTTGACATTCGCGCAGTCGCGGTGGTGAACGACCGCGGAGTGCCTTGTTCTCCGTGTGGCGCCTGCCGCCAGGTCATCTACGAGTTCGGCCCTGAAGCCATCATCTATTTCCCCGCCGCAAAAGGCTGGAAACAAGCCCACATCACCAGACTTCTGCCCGAAGGATTCCGCCTCAAGTGAGTGCGTCAGCCGAGCGTACCTCGCCGTTCCGCGCCGTTGATGTCATCCGCAAGAAGCGCGATGGCCACGAGCTCTCGCGTGCGGAAATTGAAGATCTGGTTCGCGGCTATACAGCCGGCGAAATCCCTGACTACCAGGCATCCGCATGGTTGATGGCGGGCCTGCTGCGCGGCTTCACGCGCGCCGAAACCGCTGCGTTGACCGATGCCATGCTGCGATCAGGCGAGGTCTTGGACCTCTCAGAATTGCCCGCGAAGAAAGTCGACAAACATTCCACCGGTGGAGTCGGCGACAAGACCTCGCTTGCGCTGGCGCCACTGGTCGCTGCTGGCGCCCTGGTCGTGCCCATGATCAGCGGCCGCGGCCTCGGACATACCGGCGGCACCCTCGACAAGCTGGAATCCATTCCCGGCTTCAATGTTGGCCTCAGCACGGCCCAGTTCCGACGCGTACTGGCCGAGTGCGGCTGCGCCATGATCGGACAAACGGCGGAGATAGCCCCCGCCGACCGAAAGTTCTACGCGCTGCGCGATGTGACCGGAACCGTCGAGAGTCCTTACCTGATCTGTGCTTCCATCATGAGCAAGAAGCTCGCGGAAGGTATTGACGCGCTCGTGCTCGACGTGAAAACCGGCTCCGGCGCGTTCATGAAGAAAGAAGAAGATGCGGTTTTCCTGGCTGAGCTCATGGTCGAAACTGGCGAGCGCATGGGCAAGAAAGTCGTTGCGCTCATCACTGATATGGATCAGCCGCTCGGCCGCATGGTCGGCAATTCGCTAGAAGTCGCCGAGTGCATTGCAATCCTGCGCAGCGAAGGCCCTGAAGATTTGCGCGAGCTTTGTCTCGAATTAGCGGCTTGGATGTTCTACCTCGGGGGCAGTGCCGGTAATTTGCCGGAAGCGAAGTTGAAAGCGGAAACACTCTTAAAATCTGGCCACGCTCTGGAGACATTTCGCAAGATGGTCGTGCTTCAAGGCGGAGATGCGAGTGTCATTGATGATCCCCAGCGTCTGCCCCAGGCAAAGCACTCGCTCGATGTAACCAGTCCCCGCGCCGGTTACGTCAGGGCTATCCAGTGCGAATCCATCGGCACGGCTTGCGTGATTCTCGGCGGTGGACGCGAAAAGAAAGAGGATTCTGTCGATCCTTCCGTAGGCATCAGCCTGCACAAGAAAGTCGGCGAACAGGTCACCGCAGGCGAGCCGCTTTGCACCATCCATTACAATTCGGAGGCTCTCGCCGCACGTGCAAGGGACCTGATTGAGGAGAGCTATCGAATTGCGACCGCTCCTCCGGCGCAGAGACGGCCGCTGGTTCAGCGCATAATCCAAGGTTCGGGTAAGAAAAACTAGATGGGACGATTCACCGGCATCCTCGGACTGCTCACCATGCTTGGTCTGGCGTTCGCCCTTTCCACCGACCGCCGCGCCATCCGCCGAAAAACTGTTGCCTGGGGTCTAGGTCTTCAGTTCGCATTCGCAGTCTTCGTTCTGAAAGCGGAGATCGGCCGCCGCATGTTCCAGACAGCCGGAGACGCCGTTAATCGCCTGCTCAGCTATGCCTTCGCTGGTTCTGAATTCGTCTTCGGCGAACTGGGAAAGCGCGGATCGCAACTGGGCTTCTATTTCGCCTTCCAGGTTTTACCTACGGTAATTTTCATCGCCGCCTTCTTCGCCATTCTCTACCACTACGGAATCATGCAGTTCATCATCCGCCAGCTGGCGCGCGTCATGACGCGCTTCATGGGCGCGAGCGGCGCCGAGTCCCTGAACGTCGCCGCCAGCATCTTCATGGGCCAGACGGAAGCTCCGCTGACCATCCGTCCGTTCCTTCCCGACCTCACCCGCTCCGAGCTGATGACGGTCATGACCAGCGGCATGGCGCACGTCTCCGGCGGAATCATGGCCGCCTACATCGCCTTCGGTATCGAGCCCAAGCATCTGCTGAGCGCCGTCATCATGACCGCACCGGGAACGATTCTGATGTCCAAAATGCTGGTGCCTGAAACCGGAACGCCGAAAACTGCCGGGCGCGTCGTGATGAGCGAAGAAGAGACGGAAAAAGAAAAGCACGAAAACGTGCTCGGCGCCATCGCCCGCGGCACGACCGATGGTTTGAACCTGGCGCTCAATATCGCAGCGATGCTGATTTCCTTCCTGGCGCTGATTGCGCTACTGAACGGTATTCTGTTTGGGATTCACAATGGCCTGGCGCATTTCGGTTTGGCGTGGTTCCCCTCCAGCCTGGAGCGAATCTTCGGCGCTCTCTTCGCACCCATTGCCTGGGTGATCGGGATTCCCTGGCACGATTGTCCGGTGATCGGAAATTTACTGGGGACGCGCATGGTCTTGAATGAGCTGGTGGCGTTCTCGATGCTCGGCCCGCAGAAAGCCGCCTTGGACCCGCGCTCGTTCACAATCGCGACATTCGCTCTGTGCGGCTTTGCGAATCTGAGTTCCATCGGAATTCAGATCGGCGGCATCGGGGCGCTCGCCCCCAATCAGCGCCGGGAACTCGCCCGCCTCGGCGTCCGCGCCATGCTGGCTGGCACCATGGCGAATCTGATGTCTGCGTCAATTGCTGGAATGCTGCTGTAGCTATGCTTTTCCGCGGGCCGCCCACTCCGTATCAAACCGAGACCGAGCGTAGAACGATTTCTGCGTCCCCACCCCCGTCGTCGACAACCCCGCGTATAGATTCGCCCGCCGTACCGCCTCGCGCTCAGGCAAGCCCTCTCCGAGAAAAACTGCAAAGCTGCCGATGAACGCATCTCCTGCGCCGGTGCTGTCGAGACATTTCACAGAGAACGCCGACAGATGCTCGATGCCATCGTGCGTGGCCAATAACGAGCCGTTTGCGCCGAGCGTAATGATCACACGACGGATGCCATCCGCCACCAGCTTCTGCGCGCACTTCTTCCCATCTTCCAAATTCTTAACCGGCATCCCGGTGATGGTCTCGGCCTCGCTCTCGTTGGGCACGAAATAATCCAGATCCTTGATCGCCGCCACATCAATCGGCTGTCCCGGTGCAGGATTGAGAATGCAACGAACCTTGTTTTTCCTCGCAAACGCAATCGTGTAATACACCGTCTTCAGCGGAATCTCGAACTGCAGCACAATGCAATCGACGGACTTCAGCATGTCCGCCGCCGCATCCACGTCCGCCGGCTTCAGCTCATCATTCGCGCCCTTCACCACAAAAATCCGATTCTGCCCGCTCGGCTCCACAAAAATCGGCGCCACGCCGCTCGACACTCCATCAACCTGTTGCACATGACTGGCATCGATGCCAAGCTTCTTAAAATTCTCAATCGTCGCCGGACCAAACAGATCGCTGCCCACGCGAGCTACCATGAAAACGTCAGCCCCGCACAACCGCGCAGCCACGGCTTGATTTGCCCCTTTGCCGCCAAATCCCAGATCAAACTTCTGCCCAAAGATGGTTTCGCCCGGCTTAGGAAAACGGTCAGTGAAGGTAGTCAGATCAACGTTTGCGCTGCCAACAATAGCAATTCGAGGACGTTTGGGCATGGAAGGGCGAGTCTATTCAGCAAGGCGGAACCTGTCAACGCGGCGGCCTGCTTTGATTTCAACCTCTTTGCATTCTTTGCGTTTTCTCTGCGGTTTAAGACTTTTCGCCCTCACCCCGGATACGCCCCGCGCGCAATCGGCAACGTCGACTCCCCGGCATCGATGTGCAATATCGTCCCCGTCACCTGCGACGACTCATCGCTGAGCAGATACACAACGCCGTAAGCAGCATCCAGCGGCGTCTGATGACGCCCAAACCGCAGCCTCTCGCCGTCTTTCTGCAGCAATTCCTCACTGTTCCCTTGCGCGCCCTGAATCTTCAGCTCCCCTTCCGTCAGCACCCATCCAGGGATCACGTAGTTCACGCGGATGCCGTCACCGCTCAGTGCTCCCGCCAATGTTCGTGTCAGCGACAGCAACCCACCTTTGGCCGCGCCATACGCAACAATGTTCGGCAAGCTCTGGATTCCGCAAATCGATCCCATATTCACGATGCTGCCACCGTTCGCTCGCATCCTCGGCACGGCATGCTTGCAGCAGTAGAACGCACTCCGCAGATTGACTTGAAGCACGTGTTCCCAGAGTTCGGTCGTGGTCTCCTCCAGCGTCGCGCGCGGAAACCAACCGGCGTTGTTGACCAGCCCGTCGAGCTTCCCGTAGGTCTCCATCGCTTTCTCAATCAGCGCGGCACAATGTTGTTCATCCCGGACGTCCACGGAGCAGAACACTGCCTCGCTACCGTCCTTGCGAATGTCCGCCGCTGATTGCTCTCCGCGCTCCCTCTGGACATCGCCAAGCACGACGGATGCACCCTCGGCAGCGATCAGCTTCGCGCAGCCCAGCCCGATCCCCTGGGCGGCGCCGGTTACGATCACAACCTTGTCTTGAAGGCGGTTCATTACGTTTTTATTGCTCTGGTGTCCAATTCAGTATGAGCGCGGTGTCCAGATCGATGTGCAAAATTGTTATCCCCATCTTCGCCCTGTTTATCACCGCTGTCGCGACATATACCATTTACATAGAGAAGCAAGCCCAGACGATCATCAAAGACCTGGACAGCATGAAGATTGTGGAGGATCCACTAAGATTTGCTTTATTAAAGCGAAAGTATGGTCGCCAGCTCAAGCAGGATGACGGCTGTACCCCGGCACATTGTTCCTACGCAATTGAGATAACTAATCAACTCCTCGCCGCGTTACATCTCTCGAACTACGTCGAACTGACGACCACCTTTCACTTCGACCGTGGTTTTCTATATTCCATGATGACTGATTATCGGGTTGCGCTCCCGAATGGAATCAGCCCTGTTGTGCATGTTCATGAGGATCCTTGTCAGGGCACATGCCCAGAATGGTTTCGGCTGGGCGTCAACCCGCACGGTCCTCGCTCTAGTGACCTCTGGAACGGCATTGCGGAGTTCAACGCAACAGTTTCCCCTGAAGAACGAAACGCTGTGCGGTCGTTCATTTGGCTGCCTTTCCCCGCTCACCCGCTGCAAAGACATCGTGGATTTACTCCCAACGGTGTGGAAGCATAACTCCGACGGATCAGTTCGCTGCCGTTTTAGGACATCTGGGGATGCTTTTCACGAATGGGACCCCTAAAGCGACATAGCGATAGGACATCCTACGGTCACCTTCCGCCTCACTCCCCGTACGGTACCCACATATTCTTGACCTGAACCGCGTGCTCCAGAAACCAGCGGCCTTCGCCTTGCTTCACGTCAAACCAGTCAATGGCGCGGCCTTCATTCGTGAATACCTGCTTGAGGTTTCCCACAGAAAACGACTTTGCTGCCGCCGCGCTCGCCTCATCAGCAAAGCACCAGATGGCGTCCACGTCATCGTGCTCGGCAATTGTCTTCAGGAGCTGAGATACGTACCCGGTGACAATGTTGACCGCGCCGCCCGGGAGATCGCTGGTATCAAAAAGCTGATAGAGGTCGCCGGTGATCAATGGATAAGTCTCCGAAGGAACCGCGATCACCGTATTGCCGGCAGCAAGCAGCGGCGTCACCACTGACAGAAATCCCAGCAGCGGCGCCTCATTCGGACAAATCACACCCACCGTCCCAATCGGCTCATTCATCGCAATCGCAATGTTGCGGAACGGAGGATTGTGTACCGCTCCATCAAACTTGTCCGCCCAGGCGGCATAAGAAAAGATGCGTTCGATGCCGAGATTCACTTCCGCTGCAGCTTGAGCCTCATCCACAAACGCCGCCAGCCGCCGCGCAATATCCTCTCGCCGCTGCGAAAGATTTTCAGCGACGTAGTAGAGCACCTGCGCGCGATTGTGCGCCGTCGACTTCGCCCAGCCAGAAGCCTGGCGTGCCGCTTCCACCGCATTGCGAATATCTTTTCGGTTCCCTAACGGCGCCTCGCCCAGAAGTCGGCCGTCCGCCGCACGCACTTCCATGCTGTAGCCCGAGTCCGGACGCGCCTGCTTTCCGCCGATGTAGAGCTTCACGGTTCGATCAATCGCAGGCACTACCGAATCCGATGCTTCCAATGATCTCTGCGCCGCAGCTTTTGGCACCTTCAGCGCCGGCGCATTCTTGAACCACGTCGGGTCGATATATTCAAGCAGCCCTTCCCTGCCCCCCTCGCGTCCGTAACCGCTTTCCCGGTAGCCGCCGAACCCACACGAAGCGTCAAACAGGTTCGTGCAATTTACCCAGACCACACCGGCTTTCAGCTGCGCCGCCACATGCAGCGCCACGTTGAGGCTCTCGCTCCACACACTCGCGGCGAGTCCGTAAACCGTGTTGTTCGCTAGCTCGACCGCTTCGCTCGGCGTGCGAAACGTCATCGCCGCCAGCACCGGACCAAAAATTTCCTGCTGCGCCACGATCGATGTCGGATGCACGTTACTCAGCAGAGTCGGCGGAAAATAATGTCCCCGCGAGGGCAGCGCGATCTGCGGCTGCCAGCACTCCGCGCCTTCGGCGATTCCCTCTTTAACCAAGCGCTGAATGCGATCGTACTGCACTCGCGCCACGATCGGCCCCAGATCAATTGCCTTATCGAGCGGAGGCCCCACACGCAGCGTGCTCATGCGGTCGCGCACTTTCAGGATCAGCGGCTCCGCGATGCTCTCCTGCATCAGCAGCCGCGAGCCGGCGCAGCAGACCTGACCTTGGTTGAACCAGATGCCATCGACCAGGCCCTCGACGGCGCTGTCCAGATCGGCATCTTCGAAGATGATGAAAGGAGATTTCCCGCCCAACTCAAGCGAAATTTTCTTGTGACTGTTTGCCGTCGCTGCGCGAATCGCGCGCCCAACTTCCGTGGAACCGGTAAAAGCGATCTTGTCCACGTCGGAGTGCTTCACTAACACTTCACCCGTGGACCCGTCACCGGTGATAATGTTCACTACGCCGGGGGGTAGTTCGATCTCCTGGCAGATCTCCGCAAACGCTAGCGCCGTGAGCGGTGTGAATTCGGCAGGTTTCAGGACGACCGTATTTCCTGTCGCGAGCGCCGGAGCAATCTTCCACGCCAGCATCAGCAAAGGAAAGTTCCAGGGAATGATCTGCCCCACGACACCGCAAGCCGAATATCCGGGAAATTCCTGCTCCAGCAGTTGCGCCCAGCCCGCGTGATGGTAGAAGTGACGAACTACCAGCGGAGTGTCGATATCCCGGCTCTCGCGAATGGGCTTGCCGTTGTCCATCGTCTCCAGCACCGCTAGCCGCCGCGAATGCTTCTGCACGGTTCGCGCCATGGCGTAGAGATAACGTGCCCGCGCATGTGGAGTGAGCGCCTGCCACTTCGGCAAGGCTGCCCGCGCGGCTCGAACTGCGGCGTCGACATCGGCTGCTGATCCCTGCGCCACCGTCGCAAGCACTTCCCCAGTCGACGGATCTGTAGTTTCAAAGTAGCCTCCGTCCGTCGGCGGCTGCCAAGTTCCGTTGATGAAGTGCCCGAACCGCCGCTGATGGCGATCCAGCCAGCCCAGCGCTTCTTTGGGATCCTCCGGCGCCGGCCCATACTCCATCGCTACGAATTTTTCCGCAATGCTCATGCAGTGCGTCCCCTCTGTGATCCTCTGTGCCCTCTGTGGTTAGAAGGTTTTAGACCACAGACCCGTCACGCGATCGGGTGCCGATACTCCGCCGAATATCTCCCTGTCGCATGATGCTCCAGCTGCCGCTCAATATCATTCAACAGACTGCTCGCCCCCAAGCGAAACAATTCGGCTTTCATCCAGGGCGTGCCCAATTCTTCTTTCATCAACCCCAACCAATCCAGCGACTGCTTCGCCGTCCGAATCCCTCCCGCCGGCTTGAATCCCACCGCCATCCCAGTCTCCTGGGCATACTCCCGAATCGCGCGCGTCATCACAAAACCGAGGGGCAACGTCGCATTCGTAGTTTCTTTGCCTGTTGATGTCTTAATGAAATCCGCTCCCGCCATCATCGCCACAAAACTCGCGCGGGCGACGTTGCGCAGCGTCTGCAGATCTCCCGTGCCCAGGATCACCTTGATGTGCGCAGCCCCGCATGCCTGCTTGAACGTGGCAATCTCGTCATACAGCGCTTGCCATTTTCCCCCGAAGACATGCGCGCGAGTGATGACCACATCGATCTCCTGCGCCCCCGCTTCCACTGACCTTCGAATCTCAGCCACACGTTCGGCGAACGGACCAAGCCCGGTGGGGAAACCTGTAGACACCGCGGCCACGTGCACCCCGCTACCCTCGAGCGCCCGCAGCGCCGTCTCCACAAAACTGTGATACACGCACACCGCGGCGACCTTGATTTGCAGCTCTTCAATCCCGAGCCGCCGTTCAAGATCAGCCTGAATCGGTCGCCTGGCTTTGGCGCACAGCCGCCGCACCCGCTCTTCGGTGTCATCCCCCGACAACGTCGTGAGATCCATGCAGGTAACGGCCCGCAGCAGCCACGCCACCTGCCACTCCTTTTTGACCGTCCGCCGCGCCACGTGCGTCTGCGCCCGCCGCTCCACCGCGCTGGTATTGACGCGGATCTGCTCAATCCAATCCAGATTCAGAGGCACGCCGCGGTTCGACAGCAGCGGACGTGATCCCAGCGTCGCCACTGCCGTCTCTGATCGCGGTGAAATCTTGCCCGGCGCCGCAGCCTTGGCGCGGTCCTCAATTTCGTATCGTTGTCGTTTCTCGAGTGCCATCAGCGTTAGCAATTGTACGGCAGATGAGACATGCAGAGTAATCACACTTCTCTGCGTACTTTGCGCCTTTCTTTGCGTCCTCTGCGGTTAAAAGCTTTTCCTACCACTGACCTTGACATACCCATCCTACACAGCTAGCCTACGTCGCTGCTTCCACTCAGGAGAAAACAGATTCCGAAACACTCAAGACTTGCAATCGCCTCGTTAATCTTCCTCCTCGCCCTCCCCACGTCCGCTGCCAAAAAAATCATCTTCGACACTGACCCCGGCTCCGACGACGCCATGGCGCTCATGCTCGCGCTCAACTCGCCCGAGCTTGAAGTGCGCGCCATCACCGTCGTCCCCGGAAACGTCACTGCCACGCAAGGTCTGGACAACGCCTTACGCATGGTCTCTGTCTCTAACCGCTGCGACATTCCCGTCGCCGCTGGGGCGCAGCATCCGCTGTTTCAAAAGCTGATCACCGCCGAGTTCTGGCACGGAAAAAACGGACTCGCCAACGTCGAGCTCCCAGCCAGCAAATGCAAAGTCGATCCCCGCTTTGGCCCTGACCTCATTATTCAGCTCGTCCATGCCGCGCCCCACGAGATCACCCTCGTCCCGGTTGGCCCGCTCACAAATATCGCGCTCGCCGTCGAGAAGGATCCGTCGATCGTTTCGCTCGTCAAGGAAGTCATTCTCATGGGCGGCTCGATCTCCGGGGGAAATGTGAACGCCTCCGCCGAAGCCAACATTTACAACGATCCCGAGGCCGCCCAGATCGTCTTCCAAGCTGGCTGGCCCCTGACCATGGTCGGCCTCGATGTCGGCGACAAAACGCTCCTCGGCCCGAAACATCTCGAAGAGCTCGGCAAGACTCACGGCCCGGTGAACGATTTCATCTATGCGGTCGCCAAATACCTGATCAATCTTGCCGCCCAGTTCGATTTTCCCGGCACCCCGATGTACGACCCGCTTGCGGTAGGCGTAGCAGTAGACGCAACACTGGTGAAAGCCCCCGCTATGCACGTCGATGTCGAAACTCGCGGCGAGTTCACCCGCGGCGAAACCGTGGCCAACCGCCGCGGCGCAATCGAGCGCAACGTGCTGCATGGCGACCGTTACGTGATCGAGGGCTTCGACAAAGTCGTCCCCAATGCGAAGGTCTGCACCGAAGTGGATGCGGATCGTTTTCTGCAGATGTTCGTCTCGCGAATAAAGGGAAAATAGGATGGGACGTCATGTTTATTGCGAAATGCATAGATCCTGCGCATGCGAATTCCGATGAAAAAGGTATTGACAGCAAATCCCAACCGCCGCAACTTCCTGCAATCCATCGCAACCGCCGCAGCTCTGGCAGCCATCCCCGCGGAACCCGCCCCACTCCCCTGGCCCAAGCTCGTCGGCAGCCCCGTCCTCGACAGCCTTCGTCCCGTCATCGAGCGCTCCCGCGACGTCCACACCTACCCCACAAAAATCAAAGAAGTCGCCGGCTGGATGGCCTACGAAGAACTGCCCATGCCGGAATACGAAATCCCCTTCGGCATCGGCCAAGGCACCGCCGACGACGTCATCGACTTCATCCTCACTGCCGATTGTGTCGACACCGCCTTCACCGACTTCTCCACCCACGTGAAATTTCAGGTCGACTACGCTGGCAAACACTGGTCCGACTCCGACGCCCTCTTCGCCTGCATGAAGCGCGCTTTGGACCAGGGCATCCCGATTCTCGACGGCAAATTCCTCGCAACCCTGACCCGTCCCAAGCTCGAAGAGATTTTCGCCGGCAACATCGAAATGCCCATGCTCGACGAAAAGCTGCAAGTCTGGCAGCAAGTCGGCGCGGTGCTCGCAGAAAAATACAACGGCCGCTTCCATAACTTCGTCAAATCCTGCCTGCCGCGCCTCTACGACAACGGCACGGGCCTGATCGACCGCCTCGTCAAAGAATTCCCCCGCTTCAACGACGTCAGCCCCTACGACGGCGCAACCGTCAAGATCTACAAGCTCCCGCAGCTCGGCATCTGGCTCACTTATTCGGCGCTAAGAAAAAGCGGCCAGTTCCCCATCGAAGATATCCACAAGATGACCGCCTTCGCCGACTACATCGTCCCCGTCGCCCTGCGCCTGTTAGGCATCACCAGTTACTCCGCCGAGCTCGAACGCGCCATCAACACCTACCAGATGATCCCGCCCGACAGTCCGCGCGAAGTCGAAATCCGCGCCCACTGCATCTACGCCACCGCGCTGCTCACCGAAGAAATCAACAACCTCCGCCACAAAGATCAGCAGATCATCATCCCCCAGATCGATGCCCGCTTCTGGACCCACTACCACACCACCTTCTGGCCCCATCACCTCACCAGGACCATCATGTACTGATGAAGCGCAGCACAATCATCGCGACCTTCATCCTCTGCGCCGCGCTACTTTTCTCCGACGAATGGAAAGCCCGTCATCCGCTCGCCCCAAGTGTCGATCTCAAGAGCCTTCCCGAAATTCCCGGAATGAACGAAGCCTTCTTCCCCGGCCCACAGAGCCCTGCTGAAGCCTCCTCCTGGCTCGAACGCCTGAAATCCTGGCGCACTGAACGCCTCAATCGTCCTCGTTACAACGACGCCGAATACAACCGGCCCGAGCTCGCATGGGCTCAGCACGTCTTCTCCCAAGTCCAGCTCTTGATCTGGGACCGCAGCCTCTACGATCCGGAAAAAAACGAATACACCGTCGATAAATTCCTAACCGAAACCGAATCTCGCCTCGGCCCGATCGACGCTGTTCTCATCTGGCACGTCTACCCCAACCTCGGCGCAGACGATCGCAACCAGTTCGATCTCCTCCGCGACCTCCCCGGCGGCATTCCCGGCCTCCGGCAAATGGTTCACACCTTCCACCAGCACGGGGTCAAAGTCTTCTTCCCCTATCTCGCCTGGGACACCGGCACCCGTGAAGAAACCGATCCCCCCTGGACCGCCCTTTCGCAGCTCCTCAAAGAAATCGATGCCGACGGCATCAACTTCGACACTCTCGAAAGCGTCCCCCCGCAATTCCACCAGGCCTCCGCTGCCATCGCCCATCCTCTCGCCCTCGAACCTCAATTCGACATCCGCGACGAATCCCTCGCCTGGTCCAACATCGGATGGAACGACTGGGTCACCTGGGAAGGCACGCAATATCCCTTCGTGCCCATGGTGAGCAAGACCAAGTGGCTGGAGTCTCGCCGCATGGTGAATGTCACCGATCGCTTCACCCGCGACAAAACCGACAGCCTGCAGCACGCCTTCTTCAACGGGCAGGGCTTCGCCACGCTCGAGAATCTCTGGGGCTTCTGGTACAGCATGACTCCGCACGACGCCGAAGCCGTTCTCCGCCTCACCCGCATCGAGCGCGCCCTAGCCGAAAACCTCCGCAGCCCCGACTGGCAGCCGCACGTTGAAACCCTGCAGCCCGGCGTCTTCGCCACCCGCTTCCCAACTTCAGCCAGCACGCTGTGGACTCTGGTCAACCGCAACGAATTCCCTGTCGACGGCGAACAACTCCGCGTCCCTTACCACACAGGCCAGCACTTCTACGATCTATGGCATGGCACAGAGCTCACACCCTCCATCAGCAAAGCCGAAGCAAGGCTGAGCTTCTCCATCGAGCCTCTCGGCTTCGGCGCAATCTTCGCCACCGATCAACCTCTTCCCGCTCAATTAAAGGATCTTCTCGCCTTCATGTCTGAGCGATCCCAGCGTTCGCTCCCGAGTTACTCGAAAGACTGGAAGCCCGTCCCGCAGATGATGGTCGAAATCGCCCCGACCAAACCGGCAGCATCGCCGCCGCAGGGCATGGTTCGCATCCCCGAAGCTGACTACGATTTCCAGGTCCGCGGCATCGAGATCGAAGGCGGCAACGATCCCGGCGTCGATGTGCAATATCCCTGGGAAGATACCCCGCGCCGCTCGCACCGCCATCGCCTGCACATTCGCGCCTTCTACATTGATCGCACTCCCGTCAGCAACTCCGAATTCAAGCGCTTCCTCAACGCTACCGCCTATCATCCCAAAGACGACCACAACTTCCAGCGTGCCTGGAAAAACGGCGCTTACCCCGATGGCTCGGAAAACAAACCCGTCACCTGGGTCTCCATCGAAGACGCCCGCGCCTACGCCGCCTGGGCCGGCAAACGCCTGCCCCACGAATGGGAGTGGCAATACGCCGCGCAATCAAGCGACGGCCGTCTTTACCCCTGGGGCAATGAATTGAATCCTCAGGCGCTCCCCTCGCCCGATCACGGCCGCCTCATGCGTCCACTTGCAAACGGCGACGCCTTCCCGCAAGGCGCCAGCCTCTTCGGCGTGCTCGACCTCGAAGGCAACATCTCGCAATGGACTGACGAATACCGCGACCCGCACGCCCGCGCCGCCATCCTCCGCGGCGGAGCCGCCTATCAACCCGCCGGCTCCATCTGGTATTTCCCGCAAACATACCGCCTCGATGAACACCAGAAGTATTTGTTGATGTCCCCGGGCCGAGATCGCGCCGCCACCATAGGATTCCGCTGCGTTGTCGATGCACGTTAACAAAATTATTCGCCACCATCTCGCATGCCCGGCGACGAGATTTGGTTGACACTTTGCTCCCGAATGACATATCGTTTCGCGCAAAGATTTAAGTTGAAAATCAGCGGCTGATCACAATCTCGATAACAAGATCGTTGACCCATCAGCTGCACAATTGTTCAGGCGAAGCACAAGTATTGATTGCAAGCTACCACTAGTGTGGCTTTTTGAAGGATGTCCAACCGAAGAGCCTGGGGGAGACGAATGCTTACCAAGAGAGCGCTGATCGCAGCCGTTTTCTGCGCGATTGCAGTTTCCATCTGTTGTCCACTCCTGTACGGGCAGGCGACCGGGAGTTTTTCGGGCACGGTTTCAGATAAAACCGGATCGGTGATCACCGGCGCCAAGGTAACCATCACCGCGCAGAGCACCGGCGTTTCCCGCGAAGCCAAAACCGATGACACCGGCCACTATCTTGTGCCCGTCCTTCCAGTAGCCGATTACACCATTCGAGTGGAGGCCCCGGGCTTCCAGGTGGCCGAACAGAAGGACCTGCGTCTCCAAGTGGACGAGCATCGCGAAGTCAATTTCACGCTTGCGCCTGGTGCCGTTACCGCCACCGTAGAAGTAAGCGCAACCGAAGTCACGGTACAAACTGCCAATCCAACTCTGGGCCAAGTGATTACCCAAGAGCAGGTTGCTGACCTTCCTTTAAACGGGCGCAACTTCGTCCAGTTGGCGACTCTGACCCCAGGCACCACGCAGGAAACAAACCCAAGCAGCTTTTTCAATGCCGGTCCTAGCAGCGAAGTCTCAGCCCGTGGCACCTATTCACTTTCTGTAGGTGGATCACGTGCACAAAGCACGGATTGGCTTCTGGATGGAAACGACAACAACGAACTCACCGCAGGCGGCATTTCGATCATACCTTCCATTGACGCAATCCAGGAATTCAAGGTCCTCACCTATAACTACTCGGCGGAATACGGTACTCGTGCGGGCCCGACGGTACTTGTTACTAGCAAGTCGGGATCCAATCAGTTTCACGGTTCAGTATTTGAATTTTTCCGTAATACAAAGCTGGACGCTCGTAGTTTCTTCGCCGCGACGAAGGAACAATTCAATCTCAATCAGTTCGGCGCCGCGCTGGGCGGCCCCATTCAGAAAGATAAGACCTTTTTCTTCCTGGATTATCAGGGGAAGAGGCAGCGTCATGGCGTACCGTTTGTAGGCACGATCCCGACCCCTGCGATGAAAACTGGCGATTTTACGGGCGATCCGTTTATCTTCAACCCTGCCAATCCCGGGTTCCTTGCCAATCCTTACGCCACAGGCGGTGAACCTACGACTTTCCAGTGTGTGCCGGGTACCTCGACTCCGGAGCCCGTAGGTGTGGATGGGAGCCAGCCAGTCGGCGAGTCGTGTAACGTAATTCCCCCAGCACTGTTCAGCCCTGTCGGCCAGCAAATGATCAATCTATATCCGGCTGCTGCTCCTACCTTTTCGAGCCTGGGCATTAACTACGCCAACGTTCCTGTCCGTAGGCTGGACGAAGCAGAGTTTGACGTTCGCGTGGATCACAATTTCTCCAGCAGAGACTCCATCTTCGCCCGCTTCAGCTACGATCAGGCAACCTCATTCGTCCCGGGCGGTTCGCCAGGATTCGCCGAGCAGGGTGCATTTGCTAGCACACAGGACATTACCAATCACGGGCGCAATGCCGCAATTTCGGAGACACATGTTTTCTCGGACCGCACCGTCAATCAGGTAAATGTAGGTTTCAACCGCATTTTCAATCACATTAAGTCATTCGGCGACCGCACCTGCGAATCTGCAAAACTCGGGATTCAAGGCGCCAATCTCGACAGCAGCTGCCCGCCACTCGGTGTGGTCCCGCCGGGCCTCTCACAATCGAAAAGTGATTGCATTAGCTGCGGCCTGAGTTCCACGCTCATGGGAACCTACTGGTCACTCGGTGATCGCGGGTTTGCTCCCTTCCAGGGCGGAACTAACGTGTTCTCCATTTCCGACTCCTTCGATATGATTCGCGGCAAGCATGACGTCAGAGTCGGCGGTCAGGTTCGCGCTCAGCAGATGAACGTCCTGACGAATGCTTTTCAGGATGGATTTTTCCTGGTTTTCGGCGCCTTCACCGGGGACGCCGCGGCAGATCTGCTTCTGGGCCAAGTTACCGGTGCCATTCACGACCAGACGTTCAATGGAGCAACAACCGGACGTCGCTGGAAGTTGTTCCGTCCATACGTGCAGGACGACTGGCGCGTGACCAATAATCTCACGCTGAACATCGGATTGGCTTGGGCTCTGGTCACACCAATCACGGAATCCCAGAATCGTTATGCGAACTTTAACTTTCTGACTGGCAAGTATCTGGTTGCGGGATCCAGCCCTGGTTTGAGCGGTTGCACTGTCTGCGTTCACACTGATGGGCGAGTGGGTATCGAACTGGACAAGACAGCCCTGGAGCCGCGTATCGGCCTTGCGTGGAAGCCCATGGGTAGTCAGAACACCGCCATCCGTGCTGGCTATGCCATTTTTCACGACTCCTCGTGGAATCAAGGTGCACAGGGACTCTGGGAGAATCCGCCGTACTTCAATGAGTCCGACAATTTCTCCGGGCTGTGCGCATTTGGGAGCACAAACTGCGGTCTTGCCGGCGGCTTCCTCCCCGTAATTTCTTCTCCTCCGAACCCAAGCAGTTTCACCGGAACTATCCAGTCACAGAATCTGGATTTCAAGCAGGGCAGGGTGCAGCAGTTTAATCTCAATGTTGAACATCAAATTCCGGGCAATGTCGTTCTAACGGTAGGTTATGCGGGTTCACGCAGTCATCATATTCTGGTTGATGGCTTGAATGAGAATGTCGGATCGCCAGCAGCCTGCGGAGCAACCCCCGGCTACACTTTAGGTTGCGGGTCGGGTGGGACATCTTTCGGCCCGCCCTACGGCCCCTTTACGACCGTGGCGAACATTAATGACATTGGCAACGCCCGCTATGATTCGCTGCAGGTCAAGGCCGAGACGAAGAGTGTACGCCATGGCCTGTATGCCTTATTTGGCTACACGTACTCCCGCACGTTCGACTCAGGCTTCGCCGACGGTTTAGGTACTCCACCGGGCGCGACGTTTTGGCCCTTGCCCGGAACTCAAAGGGCAGACTGGGCGCTGTCTCAGCTCAACCTCAATCACCAGTTCACCGCCAGCGTTCTCTACGATTTGCCGTTCGGCAAGGGTAAACGGTTTGGCAGCAGCTGGAGCGGACCAGTTAACGCAATCCTTGGAAATTGGGAACTGAACGTGATTGAAAAGGCCACGTCTGGATTCCCGCTCTTTGTAGTCGATGGCAACAACACCTCAGGAGTAAATTTTCAGTGGAATGGGAATAGTCTGAATCGGCCTAACCAGATATCCGACCCGCACGCAGCAGGCCCCGTGCTGGCCAACTCGAATCCTGGTTGCCATACAACAGTTTCGCAAGGTGGCATCGCACCGGATCGTGTCGGCACACTCGAAGCGTGGTTCAATCCGTGCGCTTTTGATCACGCACCAGCTGGGGAACTTGGCACTGCCAATCGAGCTCCGCTGTACGGACCACGATTCGTAAACACCGATCTCTCCACGATCAAGCACTTCCCTATTCGCGAGAGCATGCAGTTGGACTTTAGGGCTGAGTTTTTCAACATCTTCAATCACCCTCAGTTCGGGCTGCCCGGTGGCGGTAGCGGAATGCAAGATGTGAACTCGCTCTCTAGTTTCGCAAAGGTCATCCAAACCGTGCACGACCCGCGCGTGATTCAGTTCGCCCTCAAGCTTCGTTTCTAGCCCCTGGCGGGGTCGGCGGGCGGGCCTACCCGCCCAGTTGCTCTGCTGAGAACTGCGAACTGACAACTGAGTTTTCTTGACCTCGCAGGCGAATACGTAACATCCTTTGTAGACGGCTTGCAGTCCGGCGGCTGGGAGGCAACTAAGTCTTTATTTTGGAATATTTTGCATATAAGTATTTATTCATCAAAGATTTTGTCCAGGTTCTCCCGCTAACCCCTTGATTCCAGAAGATCGGGGGCGCTTGTGCTGACACCTGAAGCCTGACGAATCGACGACTGGAAAATGCCAAAAACCTTCACTCTGGCCTGCCTACTGTCGCTGTCCACACTCGCCACGGCCCAAAAGATTAAAGTCATCGTCGACCAGGATGCCCGCGGCCCCGGCACCAGTGACCAGCAGGCGATTCTGGTTTTTCTGCAGTCCGAAAAATTTGACGTACTCGGGATCACCACTGTCAGCGGCGACCAGTGGGTCAAGGAAGAAACCCAGCACACCCTGCGAATGCTCGAAATTACCGGTCATACCGATGTCCCCGTTTATCAGGGCGCGGAATTTCCGTTGCTCAACTCCAAGGAGGAGACCGAGCGTTGGGAAGCGCTCTACGGCAAGTTGGAATACAAGGGATGCTGGACCGATAGATTCGAGGCTAATCGGTCCACTCTGTACGACGAGCCCTATCACCCGCCTGACGTTGTGCCTCCGCTGAAGGAAGGCTCGCCGCACATTCAAGCCGCTCCCGGTACTGCCGCCGAATTCATCGTGAAGATGGTCCACAAGTATCCCGGCGAGGTGGTCCTGTGGGCCGGCGGTCCATTGACCAACTACGCTCTGGCGCTGAAGCTCGATCCCGAAGTCGCTACGCTTGCGAAAGAATTCGTGATGATGGGCGGAGGATTGTACGCCGACAAAGGCGCCGTCGATCCTGGCGGTCTCGACGCGCGCCGCGAATTTAATTGGTGGTTCGATCCGGAAGCTACCCGCATCGTGTTGCGCGCGCCGTGGAAAAAGATGACGATCACGACAATTGACATTTCGGTCAAGACACGCTACACGAACGAGATGAAAGCCGCGATCGCCAAAGCCAACACACCAGTCACGCGTTACCTCGACCAATACTCCCTGCCCGGCTACATGTGGGATGAAATCCCGGGTGTGGCTCTCATCGATCCTGCGATCATCACCCGCCAGAAGCAGCTCTACATGGACATCGACGTCGACCACGGCGCCAGCTACGGCAAAACAATTTTCTGGGGCGCCCAAGCGCGGGTCCCTCCTTATCTGCACTTGGCGAATGTCCAATTCGACATCGACGCAGAGAAGTTCTACAAGCTCTACACCGACTTGATGACCCGCCCTCCGAAACGATGACGGCACATGTCCGGAGTTTCCTCTGTGGTTAAAGGGTAATTAAGTGCTGTCCACAAACTTGGAGGTGCGATTGAGACTTGGTCGAAACCAGCTGTTCACGGCAGTGCTGCTTGTAATCTCATGCCTCACTTCCTGGTCCCAAGCCAAACGCAAGATCATCATCGACCAGGACGCCGCTGGTCCCGCCGGCACTGATCAGCAATCGATTCTCCTGCTGATCCAGTCTCCGGAAACGGAAGTTCTCGGCATTACGGTTGTCACCGGCGATCAGTGGCTCAAGTCAGAAATTGCGCACACCTTGCGCACCCTCGAACTCATCGGCCGAACCGACATTCCGGTCGTCTCGGGAGCAGAATATCCGCTGGTCAGGCGCAAAGAAGAGACCGAACTCGCAGAACAGCAATACGGCACCTACGCCTGGCACGGCGCCTGGACCCCGCGTCTCTATCATCCGCCAGACGATTTGGGTGACATGCCTGAAGGCAAGCCTACCACCAAACCATCAGATGAAGACGCTGCCCACTTCCTGATCCGCATGGTTCACAAATATCCGAACGAGATTACGATTTACGCTGGCGGTCCAATGACGAACCTGGCATTGGCGATTTCCATCGACCCCGGATTTGCCGCGCTGGCCAAAGAACTCGTGTTTATGGGCGCTAGCCTAGCTCCCGACACTACCGATCCCGAATTCGTCAACACTCCGCGTCGCGAATTCAATCTGTGGTTCGACCCTGAAGCGTCGCACATAGTCCTGCATGCCCCGTGGAAGAAAGTCGTCTGCACTACAGTAGACATTTCGGTGAAGACGCAGTTCACCGCTGCATTGATCAACCAGATCAAAGCCGGAGACTCGGCGGCGGCCCGCTATGTCGGCAAATATGCCCGCCTGCATGGCGAATACAACTACCTTTGGGATGAATTGGCGGCCGCAGCATGGCTGGATCCGAGCGTCATTACAAAAAAAGAGATCCCCTACATGGATGTCGATTTAGATCGAGGCCCTAACTACGGCAACACGCTGACCTGGTCGGATCACGACAAACCAAAACTCGACGTCAAGCCGGTCGAGATCCAAGTCGATTTAAATACAGAGAAGTTCTACAAGATGTTTGTGGATCTACTGACGGCACCAACGCCGAAAAAGCAATAACGACGCTACTGGACCACCACTGTCGGCAGTTCCACGAAACTCGCCTGATCAGGCGCGTGATACACACGCTGCACAGCCTTCCGGTAATCTCCCGGTTTCGCCCAGAAGATATTAGCCACGAACGTTTGCGGATTGCGATCATACAAAGGAAACCAGCTCGACTGAATCTGCACCATGATGCGATGTCCAGGCAGGAAAACGTGGTTCGCTGTGGGCAGACTAAAACGGTAAAGCAGAGGTTTATCCGCTGCGATCGGCTTTGGCCTCTCAAGACTCTCACGATATCGGCCGCGGAAGATGTCGGCAGAAACCATCAGTTGGTAACCACCCATTGCTGCCTGGCCCGCGACTTCATCCGGATAAACATCGATCAACTTCACCACCCAATCCGAGTCAGTACCACTGGTCGAGGCGATCAGGTTGACCACTGGCAGTCCGCTGATCTTCATCGGCGTGTTCAAGACGTCAGAAGTAAACGCCAGAACATCCGGACGACCAGAGGCTTCACGCTGATCATCCACCAGCCATTCCGACCACGTGTAACCAGTTCCATACCCAACCGGCTGAATCGGGCGCGCGCGGAACGGCACAGGCTTGGCCGGATCAGAGACATATTCGTCGAACGCAGCATCGCCGGACTTCGGCGCATCGAAACTGACCTTCCAACCTGCAGTGAGATAAAGCGGCTTCGCACGTACGGCACAGCCGTTTGCACATCCTGATGGCCAGGCAGGAAGGCGCAGCCATGTATTGGTCCCAGTCTCAAATGCGCTGACAGGCGGGAGATCAGCTTTCGGCGCTCCATCCTTCAGATACTGGTTCAAGAATGGCCGTAGGATATTTTGGCGGAAGTACAGCGCAGTATCGCTGTTGAACCGCAACGCGCCAAGGGTGCTGCCGTCATCGATCTCCTGGCCGTGATGCCAAGGGCCCATTACCAGGAAAACCTTGTCGTTATTTGTGTCCTTAGGCTTGAGTGCCTTGTAAACCGCGGGAGCGCCGTAAATATCTTCCTGGTCCCAAAGGCTGTGCACCAGCATCATGGGGACTTTGAGCGGCTGAGAGGCCAATATTTGGTCCATCGCCTGATCGCGCCAGAAAGCGTCGTAGCTCGGATGCTCCAGAAGCTTTCGCCAGAATCCTGCTTGTTCGAGGCCGCGCAGCCGCCCAAGCCCGCCCGCCGATACCGCTTGCATGTACATGTCGTAGTCGTCATAGTGGCTCGACCACCATCTGGCGTCGTTTCGGCGCGTCGCCTCCTGCTCATAGATGTAAGGCAGATTCTGCTGGCGGAAAGCACCGTTGTGGAACCAGTCGTCTCCCATCCAGCCATCGACCATAGGGTTCATCGGCACGGACACTTTCAATGCCGGATGAGGATTTACCAGCGCCATCAATGGCAGAAAACCGTCGTAGGAAATGCCGAGGATGCCAACTTTGCCATTGCTTTCCGGAAGGTTCTTCACCAACCAATCGATGGTGTCGTAAGTATCCGTAGCGTGGTCCACCGGAGTCGGGTTCTGTGGCCCGTGCAGCGGACGGGTCATCACGTAGTCGCCTTGAGAACCGTATTTACCTCGCACATCCTGCACCACGCGAATATAGCCTTCTTCCACGATCAGCTCGGTGGCATTGTCATATCCGTTCAAGATTGGCCCCAGATGACTGCTTGGCGCAGCATTCCTCTCTTCCCCGCCCCGGGGGTCGTGGCCGGTGAGTTCGTTGGCATTGTAAGGAGTGCGGGTGAGCAGGATGGGCGCGCCCTTAGCGCCTTTTGGGATCAGGATGACGGTGTGCAGCTTCACAGCATCGCGCATAGGGATCATCACCTCGCGCCGGATGTAGTCGAAACTGTCGGTGACTGGCTGGAAGTTGCTTGGGGTTTCGCTGGGAAATGATGGGTATTGGGGTTGCGCCTGAGCTGCTGCGCTTTCAATGGTGAATGGAGCAGCGGACACAGCGGTAATACAGAATAACGCCAGTGAAACGTACCCGATACCTACACGACCGCCGGGCTTCTTCATCTCTCTCCTCGCGTGATTTTTGAGTTTTAGAGCTCTCTTACGACTATCCCCCGCCCGTGTGCGCCATAGCGATGCAAGCAACGGCGAGCAGGTAGAACACAAACATCAGAAACAGAAAAACCCGAGCAGTAGTGTTGGCTCCCCGGAATTCCTTCCAGACCACCACGCCCCACAAGGCGGCGATCATCGGAGCTGCCTGGCCGATGGCGTAGGAGATCGCCACTCCGACTACTCCGCCAGCGATGAAATTGAATGCTCCCCCTACTCCCCAGACGACGCCGCCAAGAAGCCCCAGCGCGTGATCACGTCCGCGAGCGGCAAAGAATCCTGAAAAGTTCACCGGTTCACCCACAAGCGGGTGGCGCATGAAGTACACGTTCACCACGAAACAGCACAACAACGATCCCAGGCTGAACAGCACGATAATGCTGTAAGGTGTGAGCGCATTTTCGCCGGTCAGCGCCTTGGTCACAAACGGGGCAAAGCCACCCATCAGCAGGCCGGAGACAACGTTGATGGCAATTCCCTTCCCTGAAACCTTCTTGCCTCCGCCGCTGCTCAGGTTCTTGTACGCCAGCGCGTCAAACACGATGGCGGCGAGAGCCAGGCCTACTCCCGCCGCCAGCAGGAGTGGGTTGCCCTTGGGCTGAATGATGTAACTGAGAACCACACCTTCCACGATGGCAATACCGATCGCGATCGGGAATGCCACGGAAAGGCCAGTAATGTCAATGCCGGCGACAAGAAGCAGGTTGGCAATATTGAAGATGAAGCCGGCTACGAGCGCATAGATCCAGTGCGTCCCGTCGGCGCTGCCCAGGTTAACAAGGAATGGTTGGCCGCTCGATCCCATGCTACCCATGGTGAGCGCCAGCACAAATGAGAATACGACCATGCCGAAGATGTAATCCCAGTAGAAGAGCTCGAAGCGGTAGCCTTTGGTGAATTTGTAAGTGTTTGCCCAGGATCCCCAGCAGATGGTCGTGATGATCATCATCAGCAGGGCGGTAGAGTAAGTTGCCGGCAGGTACATGCGCCCCCCCAACGTAGGTTTTACGCGCGCATACGGCACTCAACGCGGGCGGAAGAATATCATATGCGTCGCAAGAGCGCTGAGCTCTCACTCTCATGAATCAGGTACGAGTTGAATTTTTTTCCAAAGATGGTAAGAGGACGCGCGCAGTCGCGGGTTTCGGTTACCGTTCCAATTCTTCGAGCATTTTTCTCGCCTGCTCGTGTCCCGGGTGCTGTTTGAGGAGTTCAAGAAGAGTGCTGCGGGCCTTGTCAGGCGCGCTTTCGAGCATGTACATTCGTGCCAGATTCAAGTACGCCTGATCGAATCCCGGTGCGACCTGGATACATTTTTTAAAGCTCGAAACCGCCTCGTGCCGGCGATTGGTGCGCAAGTAGAGAATGCCGAGGTTATTCAGTGCTTCCGGATAATCGGGACGAATTTTCAACGCCCTTTGCAGATATTCGTAGGCGCGCTCGGTTTCATCGAGTTGCGCAAAGACCATACCCAAGCTGTAGTTCGCTTCAGGAGATTCGGGACCTACAGCGACGGCATGTTCCAGCACTCTGAGTGCTCCGTCCCACTGTTTCTGCTGCCGATAGGCATTTCCCAGATTTTCGAGGGCAACCAAATGATCGGGGTTCAGGCGCAGCGCTTGCTGAAAATAGGGAATGGCTTGGACGGTGCGGCCTTCTCGCGTCGCAAGCAATCCGAGATTGTTCCACGTATTGGGCATCGTCTCGGGATAACTGGGCCTGAGCTTTGTGGCACGCTCAAAACTTTCTCCTGCCTCTCGAAGCTTGTCCTGTTTCAGATACACGCTACCCAATCCGTACAGCGCCTCGGCATTTGAGGGATCATCGCGAAGCGCACTGTGGAAACATGAGCCAGCCTGTTCGTAATATCCTCGCTGAAAGAAAACTGAACCATAAGAAAGGTAATTGCGACGGAACTCGGAGGCGTCGGTTGCGCCGGCAAATGGTAAAGCCCTGGCCACGCGCTCTGCCTGATTTTGCGGAATGTGGCCGAAGTCCTCTTCCACATGCGCTGGATTTATGGGGCCCTGGTAAATCTTCACGATCTCGCCTTCTTCATTGATTAAGAAGGACGTCGGCAGAATAAGGTCACGGTGTCGGTCAAAAAGATAGCGATAGAGAATGTTGTAGATTGCCAGGACATCATCGGAACCGAGAAGAAGTTGGAATGAAAAATTGTGCGCGCGTCCGATGGCCTCCCGCTGTTTGGCGGAATCATCAGCATTGATCGCGATCAGTTGGAGCCCGAGTGCTGACCAGGACTTGTAGACGTGGTTGAAGGCTCTTAGATCCTCCTCGCAGGCAGCCGCCTGTGAAGCCCAGAGGTTGAGCAGCAGCGGCCTTCGACGAAAACCCGAGAGCGTGCGAATCTGACCATTCAAGTCCGGAAGCGAAAACTCCGGCGCAGCAATGGGCGCGAGCAGCCACGTCTCTACCGAGGTAGGAAGCGGCTCGGGTTGCTGGGAATTACGATCATTCAAGGACACCGCTTCGGCCATGCCGATTTGCTGCGCATCACCCGAGGGCTTTAGCAGGTCAGGTGCCGCTTTAAAAGGCTCGAAACGCGAGGGCGTGATCCCTTCTTCAACCCAGATTCGATGGTTCAGCGGCAGATCGCGTATTTCCTGAACCAATTCGCTCGGCCAACGAATGCTGGCTCGCAAGGGATGTTTAGCCTCGCCCAAGCCGAAGAAGATTTCTTTACTATGTTGGGAAAGGAATCCTGATCCAGCTTGCAATATGCGAGTCTGTTTACCGTTTTCAGTCTCCACGGTTACAACAGCGCCGATCGCATCCCGATTACTCTTTTTGCCAGTAAGGCGAAAGGCGATTGACGGTGCTACGTCTTTCAGCACGTTCTTAATCACGCGCACCTGCGGGGCATTGCGGTTTTTTAGAGAGAGTTCCAGCCGTCCGTCGTGATCGAAGTCGGCGAGCGCGAATGCCCTGCCATCTTCGAGAAAGTCCAGGCCCACGGCGCCCGAAACATCTGAAAACGTTCCATCCCGATTGTTGGCGTAGAAGACGTTGCGCTCGAAGCCGCTCCAGGTTTCGCCAGAGCGAAGGGCTTCGTTCAGCGCGTTCCAGCCGTGTTCGTATTTCTGCGCTGGTTTGGCTTCCACAGGAGAATTCGCAACCACCTGGCGCCAGAAGAAGCTGTTGAGGTCTTCGCGGGAAGGCCCCGAGACCATGCCGTTGGCAATATAAAGGTCGGGGAAGCCGTCATGATCGAAGTCCCAAGCATCACTCGACCATGACCAGCGGCCCATGGCGACGCCAGCGGCCGCGCTTGTGTCTTCAAACCCACCGTCGCGTTTATTTCGAAAAAGCGAGTTGCCCATCGCATGCTTGCGATAGAGCGCCCGAACATTTTCTGGTGCATCTTTCTGAAAGATTTGCTGCTGCGAGATGCGCAAGCCGGCGGCCGTCCACATGTTGGCGACATATAGATCCTCGACGCCGTCATTGTTGTAGTCACACCAGCACACACTCATACCCGCGCCGATATCTTCCACTCCGGCTTGCTCGGCAACATCGGCAAACCTTCCGTCTCCATTGTTGTGATAAAGATTGTTGCGGCCGAAGTCGTTCACCACGTAAAGATCAGGCCAGCCGTCGCCGTTGTAGTCGTTCCATCCGCAGCAGAAGCTGTAGCGGGTGTTGTTGTGGTTCAGGCCAGATTCGGAAGTCACATCCCGGAATGTTCCGTCGCGATTGTTGCGCATCAGGAAGTTGGGCGGGCCGTTCTGCGCGTCGTAATAGGGTGAGGGGTATTTGTACTGGTCGGTGCCCTGGTAATAAAGATAAAGACAGAAATAGACGTCCAGCCAGCCGTCGCGGTCATAATCGGCGACAGCCGCGCCGGTGAAGGTTCCTTGCGGCGGATTCGTGAACCGGAACGCATCCGGGCTGCGGCGAAATTTGCCGCCACCCTCATTCCAAAAAAGCAGTGGGCCATTGCTCCGGACGACGATCAAGTCTTGCCTGCCATCGTTGTCGATGTCGGCGAACAGCGCGCATGAGGTGTTGTCGAGAACTCCAAGGCCGGATGCTGCGGTGATATCGTCAAACGTCCCATCTCCGCGATTGCGATAAAGGCGATTGGGTAGGCCAGCGGGCTGGCAAACGTAAAGATCATCGAATCCATCATCATCAATGTCACCGACCGAGACACCGTTATGCCCGTAGATGTCGATGCCGCACGCGCCGTCGAGAACCGTGCGCCAGTAGTCAGCGCCGTGGAGTAACTGTCGCGAATAGGATTGGTTGCTGCCGAAGGCTTGCGAAGTGACGTCGGCAAAAATTGGGCTTGCTGCGCGGCTGCGTGTTTCTTCAATGGCGTGCCAGGCTTTAAGCCGGATGTGATCCGATGGAAACCCTTCCCACTCGAGTTCCCATTGTCCAACACGCTGCTCGCAGTAATAAGCTTTGGCTGAGCCAACTAAGTCGTAACGCACATTCGTCTTCAGTCCACCTGAATTGAGCGCTTCGATGCCTGTAAGCTGGAACTCTGCGGTTATGATCCTTGAAAAAGAATCGAGATCGGACCACAGTTCGCTAAGAAAATCGCGTGCATCCAGAGAGGTCTGCCGAGCAAATGTGCGTTTCACCGCCTCAACGGCTGGGCCGGGACGCAGGATTTGCGTGATAACGGGCCGCAACGATGAGCCGGAAAAATCGGGAGCAAGGACCTCTTGCACGGCCTTCAAATCCCGAGGGGATCGCAGCAAACCAGCGCTCCAGGCGGCGAGAAGCGCCGCAATCTGATCCGCATATTTTTCCCTGACGAAATCATCGTGCCCTGCCTGCACTCTCAAGAGTGCAGCATCGATCGGGGTCTGCGACCGATAGTGAGGATGAAGACTGAAGTCGACGCCAAAGGTTCGGGGAGAATCGACACCAAAAGCAAAGCTGCTTACGCTCGGGAAAAACAAGGCTGCCGAAGTTCCCTGGCAGCAGCGGATGAGAAAGTCGCGACGACTCTGATCGACTGTGGGAGGATCAACAGGCTTACGATCCACTAGGCCAAAATCGACCGCACGCCTCTTCCCTGCCTGACTCAGACCGGTATCCCCCGAAAATTTAGCTGTGGAACCGAAGCTAACATTCGTACGAAAGGTGGTCAACGCAGGTTGATTTTCCAGTTATGTTAGGCTTACGCATTTTCTGTGAGCCAAAAGTATAGGAGGTCTTGCACTTGACCGCCCCTCGCATCACGGTTGTCGGCAGTTATGCGACCGGGCTGACTATGAAGGTTAAGCGTCTGCCGAGCGCCGGAGAGACGCTCCTGGGAACTGGATATCGCGTGGACTATGGCGGTAAAGGTTCGAATCAGGCGGTTGGATGTGCGCGGCTGGGGGCGAAAGTAAGATTTGTGGCCAAGGTTGGCAAGGATGCTTTCGGCGAAATGGCGGTAAGGCTCTATCGCGACGAAGGCATTGATATTCGACATGTCACCCAAACCGCCGACGCTCCTACCGGTGTGGGTTTTATTGTGGTTGAGGCGAAGAGCGGCAGCAACTGCATCGTGTTGGACCCAGGAGCAAACGAGTTGCTGACAGCGGCCGAGGTTTTGGAAGTAGCTTTCGAGTCATCCCCGGTGGTCCTCACTCAGCTGGAAATCCCGGTCCCAGCGGCCGAGGCGGCACTGGCGCAGGGGCGCGCTCGAGGTGCAGTGACGATTCTGAACCCCGCTCCTGTGCGATCTCTGCCAGAATCGATGTTGCAGATGGTGGATGTCCTCACGCCTAACGAAGTGGAAGCACGGCTGCTCGTAGGACGAAGTCCAGATGCGGCAATCGACCCAGAAGCTGTAGCGCACGAGTTGATTCGTCGCGGCGTGAAACAGGTTGTCATGACTTTGGGTGAAAAGGGGGCTGTGATTGTGACCGCGTCATCTTGCACGCATGTTCCTGCGATACCAGTCGCCGCAGTCGATACGACCGGCGCGGGCGACGCTTTTAATGCTGGCCTGGCAACGGCGATCGCTTTCGGAGCTAATCGTGAGGACGCGGTGCGCTTTGGTGTGGTTACGGGCGGCTTGGCCGTAACCAAAGAGGGCGTCATCCCGGCGCTGCCAAACCGGGAGGAGTTGTTTCGCTTTTACCAGGAACACGAAATCGCGCTTCCCAACTGGTTTTCGACTGCCGGCTGAGATTGAGCCTTAGAATAGGTAGAGGCGGACTTGTCGGGGTGTTTTACACCCGCGCTTTCACCACCAAGGAAAGCGGGCTACCTGGGGGTGCCAGAAGGCTGGCCATGTCACAGGCTTCCGAGTATTTGTTGAGTTCACAGCCTCGGGCGCGCTGGATGCGCATCGATACGGCACAGCTCCTGAAACGCTTTTTCTTTTGTGAGCGCGCGCTATTAGTCAGCGAGGCCTCTTGGATCCCCGCCGTGGCTGCTCTCGAAATCAAGACCGGATTGGCTCGCTTCGTTTGGCAAGGCGCGGAGACTGCTCATGCGTTGCGCAATCGCGTTTTCGAGCTTCGCTTCCCCAGTCGATTGCTAAAAGAGGAGGACGCAGACCAGGCCCTGGCCGAGCTTTTCGGCGCAGTGAAGAATTCACCATCGGTTCCTGCATTCCTGTTGAGTGTGGGAAAGGTGCTTTTGCCGGCATTGCAAGAATCCTACTGGGAGTATCTTCAGGCATCGGATGCGATAGCCGATGGGCCAACTCATCGTTTTTTGTCTCTGGCAATATCGGAAAAAGATGAACAGATCAGCGCCTTCGAGCAATGGGGGGAATCTGAACTGGCGCGAAATCCCGGGTTGCGGGCTTGCGCGCTCGCCTGGCAAGAAGCCGTCGCGGAGCGCCTCACCGAGTTGGGCGGGCTTGCGGTTGATGCTCCGGCGTCGGCTGCGGCTTCGCGCACTTTGCCAGCATCGACTGCTTATGTGGTTCCAGCCAAACCTGCGCGCGATCCACGTTTTTGGCCATGCCGCTTTTATTGGCCTGACATCATAGAGCCAGCTTACCCCTACGGAGAAGGGATGCAGTTGCAACTTCGGTCGGCCATCAGCCACTTGAATGAGGTTTGGGCAATCGAAGCGGGTGGCGTGATTCTGAGCGCGTTTGCCAGCCTCTTGCCCTGGGAATGGATTCACGACTCCGCCCGCTGGACCTATGATGAGTCGCGCCACTGCCGCATGGGCTATGAGCGTCTGATGGCTTGGGGTCTGCGCACTGGCGAAATTCCTTTGGGAACGTACATCTACGAGAGCGCTTCTGGTGAAGATCCGATCTATCTCCTGGGAATGCTCTATTTTTTCGAGACCAAGAACATCCGTCACAAGCCTGCACGGGCGCAGCTGTTTCACGCTTACGGCGACATGCTCAGCGAGCACGATATGGACTTCGACTGGGCGGACGAAACCATGCATGCCGGTTACGGCAAGCACTGGCTCAAAGAACTGCTTGCTGTTCGGGGCCAGGATGCTGAGGCATACGACCAGATTCGCAAGCGCTGCGAGAAGTTGGTAACCGATTTCGTGAGCACCGCTACGCCCCAGGAGGTGGCTGAGATCAAAAAAGCGGCCAGCTCACTGATGGCCAAAGCGGCCACACGCTTGCAATGAGTGGCGCCAATGACATGAGAACTCGAGGCATTGTGGTGTGCGGCTTGCTATTGGTGTGCCTCGGGGTTCGCCTCGCGGCGTCGCAGGAGGCACCCGCGGCGTCAAACGTCGCGAACACTGTGCAGGCGCACCTGGGCAAAGGATATGACGCTCTGAAACAGGATCGCTACAACGTGGCGGTGAACGAGTTTCGAGCTGCCCTCGAGCTCGATCCCAAGCTGGTTTTGAGAGCGCGATTTCCTCTGGCCGTGGCGCTTTTCGAGCTGCATAAATCTGACGAAGCACGCCGGGAGTTTGAAGCTGTGCGCCAGGAGGTGGGAGATCATCCGAATATGTCGTATTACCTCGGGCGGCTCGATCTTGGGGATCGAAACTTTGATGGCGCAATACGAAATTTGACTCAGGCGGCCGCCAAGCCGCCGTTCCCCGACACTGCTTACTATCTTGGGTTCGCATACCTCAAGAAAGGAGATTTAGCAGCTGCAGAAAAGTCGTTGAAGGAAGCGGCAGAGGTCAATCCCCGCGACGCCCGCATTCCCTATCAGCTCGGGGCCGTGTATCGGGCACAGGGACGGGAAGACGAAGCCAAGAAGGCATTGGCCTTATCGGACGAACTCCGGCAGCGTGACGACAAGGAGAGCAGGCTTAGGCTGGAATGCGGGCAGAAGCTGGATCAGGGCCAACGAGAGGAAGCTCGCAAAGTCTGCGAACAACTGTATGATCCGGACAACGCAGAAAAATTGACAGAGTTAGGCTCGATCTATGGTCAGCATGGAGACGTGGAAGCAGCTTTAAAGCCTTTAAGCCGGGCGGCAGAGCTCGCGCCGCAATCGCCGCAGATGCAGTACAACTTGGCGCTGGCGCTTTACCAACTCAATCGCTTTGAGGAGGCGCGCCTGCCTCTCGCCGCTGCCGTCAATCGATGGCCAGACCTGTTTCAACTGCAAGCTCTTTATGGAGCGGTATCCCTGAAGCTAGGCGAAGAGGATGCAGCGTATCAGGCGCTCAGGCGCGCTCATCAGCTGAACCCACAAGATTCCGGGACGGCAGACCTTCTCTACAACGCTGCGCTTGCACTCGCGCGCAAACATCAACAGGGTCGCCAGTACCCGGAGTCGCTTCGCTATCTCGAAGAAGCGGCGAATCTGCGGCCCCAGGAGCCCTCGCCACATCATCTGATGGCTGAAATTTATGGTCTCATCGGCCGGCCAGATCGGGCCTCCACCGAACAGCAAAAAGCCAATCAGTTAGCGCAAAGCGCACCAGACCGGTAGCTCGGGAGATCTCGGTGGCTCAGTAGTGCGTGGGTTGCGGCGCCATGTTGGCGCAAGATATGCTTCTGCCTTATGTCAACGCTGGTCGAGTGTGTCCCCAATTTTTCGGAAGGCCGTGACAAAGCCAAAGTAGACGCGATTGTGGATGCCATAAAAATGGATGGCGTCTACCTGCTTGATCGCGAAATGGATTCCGACCACAACCGCTGCGTGATCACGCTTGTGGGAGAGCGGGGAGCTATTGAGGAAGCGGCCATTCGTGGAGTAGGCAAGGCAGCAGAGCTGATCGATTTGAACCAGCAGCAGGGCGCGCATCCCCGAATGGGAGCTGCGGATGTTGTGCCGTTCATTCCGATTGAAGGCGTCAGCATCGAGGATTGCGTCGCCATGGCGCGACATGTAGGCGAACAGATCTGGAAGAGATATCAGATTCCTGTCTATTTGTACGAGGCGGCGGCGACCAGACCGGAGCGGCAGAATCTGGAAAATATCCGCCGTGGGCAGTTTGAGGGAATTCGGGATGAGATTGCCACGGATCCGGCGCGGCGTCCGGATTTTGGAGAGCCGCGCGTTCATCCCACTGCCGGAGCTACGGTAGTTGGGGCGCGCAAATTTCTGATTGCCTACAACGTCTTCCTCGGTACTCCGGATGTCGAGATCGCAAAGAAAATTGCTAAAGCCGTGCGCTTTTCGAGCGGCGGACTACGCTTCGTAAAAGGCTCGGGGTTTCTGGTTCGTGGACTGGCTCAAGTTTCGATGAACCTCACGGACTTTGAACAGACTCCGATTCATCGGGTCTTCGAGTTTGTCAGGCGAGAGGCGGAGCGCTATGGCGTGATGCCGGTTTCGAGTGAGATCGTCGGCCTGATTCCCAAGAAGGCCTTGGAGTCGGCGGCGGAGTGGTTTCTGCAGGTGGAGAACTTCGATTCCTCTCTCATTTTAGAGAATCGATTGAGCGCCGTAATGGGTGGCAAGGTGGCAATTGGAGGGTTGAGGGCGGGGGTCGAACCATTCGTAGAGCAATTGGCCGCGCCCACTGCCACGCCCGGGGGGGGCAGCGCGGCCGCGGCGAGCGCGGCGATGGCGGCTGGGTTGGCAACAATGGTGGCCTCGATGTCGCGCGGGAAGAAAGCTTATCTGCAGTATCAACGGGAACTGAACGAGGCCATCGCTCGGCTTGCAATCTTACGAGAGGAATTGAAATCCGGTATTGACACGGACGCAGAGTCCTACAATTCCGTGATGCAGGCTTATAAGCAAGCCAAAGAATCGGCGAATGCAGATGGGCTCATTGATGCAGCGTTGAAGCAGGCCACCAGTGTGCCTTTGAGCGTGGCACAGCGAGCACGTGAGGTTGCGGACATCACGGAGAAGCTGAAACCGATTACGAATCCGAACATGAAGTCGGACCTGATCACTGCTCTTGCCCTGGCGCGCGCCGCGATCGAAGGCGCGCTGGCGAACGTCGAGATTAATTTGGAGTCTCTGAAAGATGCCGTCTTTGCTGGGGACATCCGCAAGCAGGCGGCGGCGCTTCAGAAGTGATGTGTTTCCCATCGCCGCAGATCCTGGGGGCTTGTACCTTCGCGACTATTACGGTCCGAACCCGCCTCGCATACAATTAAAAAACGCAAGTTGACCGGCGGTTTGGCGTTCTGCATCCAACTACATACACCTGAGGCAGTTATGAATCGACATTTAACCGTATTTTGCATTGTCGTCTCGTTCAGCCTGACCGCATCGGCGATGCCGTTGGGTTCGTCTGCACGAACAGTGATCCCGTCCGACATCCAGCAGATAATTTCTGTTGATTACCGTGCGCTGAAGAATTCGGAGACAGGGCAGGCGCTCAAGGAACAGGTTTTACCTCCGACACTAAAAGAATTCGAGGGCGCGCTCAAGGGTGTCGGCATCAATCCGGAGAAAGATGTGGAGCAGTTGACTTTCGCTTCATATCGCGCGGGAAAGCAGGGGGTCAAGGTGGTCGGCATTGCCCAGGGACAATTCCCTACCGCCACGGTACTCAAGAAAATGCGCTTGAACAAGATACGTCCGCTGAAATACCACGAGGTCAATACTTATCCGATGTCCGGCGGGATGCAAATGGCGCTGCTCAATGAAGACGCGCTGGTCTTCGGAGATCTGGCCGCCTTGAAAGGGGCACTGGACGCGCGCGATGGCTACGCCTCGGCGTTGGACAGTAACAGTCAGATGGTGGACATGGTGGGATCGGTGGATTCTGGCATGGTGTGGAGCGTTCTTGATCAGCAAGGCACGCAGAATATGTTGCGTTCAGCCCTCGGCGATGCTTCCAGACTGGCCGATTACGAGACCGTAAAGAAACGAATCCTCGGCTCCCGCTACACCATGAATTTTTCGAACGGCGTGAATTTCGATCTGGATGTAGTCACATCAGACTCGGTTACGGCGGGTACGCTTTCCTCGTTGCTCAAAGCCGGCATGCTGTACAAGAAAATGACGGCAACTCCGATTGAGAAAGTGGCGCTCGACGGTGTGACGGTAAATGCGGATAGTTCCAACCTGCAGATGCACTTCAAAAGTGACGACAAGCAGTTCCAGTCACTCCTGCACTCGGACTTGTTCGCCGCAGTTTCCCGCTAAGATGAGTATGAGAGTTCGTGTCATAGCTGGCGTCTCTGATGGGACTCGTATCCTCCACCGTTGCTGCCCGCACTCCGAGTCTGCGAGAACTCTGCCGTGCCTGCGGCACTCGACGGTTTTGTTCCACTTACCCAGCGCTCACGCGCTGGGCTAATGAATTCCGCCCGCTCGCGGCTTTGCTTTCACCCCCGCACCGTGGCTGGAAGTTCCTTTTTCCGCTTTTTTCTCGAAACCGAGGTTGGGACTCGAACTCTCAAGGCTCGATCTATGATTTTTCTCCACTGCTTCCCGGCTTGCGGTTGCGTCCATAGAACTTTCGCGCCTTTACGCGATTGCCGCAGATCTTCATGTCGCACCAGCGCCGGCTGTGGTTCTTGCTTCGGTCCACGAAGAACCAGCGGCAGGTGCTGACATCACATTGCCGAACCCGCTTTAGATCCTCCGAGGTGAGCAGTTCGGCTGCGGACTTCACTACTGGCCAGAGCACGGAATCCAGGCGTTGAGCACATACGCTCCAATCCAAACGAAAAATGTTGTCGTGCGGGAGCAGGCGCAGATGAGAATACGAACTTGCAACATAAGCTCCAAGGAGAGCGAGATCCGCTGGCGCAGGTGGTTGATCGTTCACGACCCGCAGGAAAGCACGATACAGGCATTCCCGCAACTGGACGGCCGAGCGTAAGACTAGCTGGGCCTGCGCAGGATGTGAGTTGGCGAAAGATAGCAGTGCCCGCCGCTCTCGAGCTGAGATGAGCCCTGCCTGAAGCGCCCATTCCGTCAACGCAGAATAGTTCTCCAGCAACTCGAGTGCATGGCCAGGTATTGCCCGGTTATCCAGAGTATTCACAAAATCCAGACAAGCCTCACCAGCCAAGATTTGAAACTGCAAGGACATTCATTTATTTGTAACTATCAAAATCTGTATTGACGGGTTATGTGTCAATGTTTATAGTATAACCATCAAATTTGCTTATTGCAAGTTATGGCGACAATGGAAGTGAACGTCGGCGCGATTCGAGAGTCGAAGACTGTGCCTTCCCGCGTAATGATGGCTTTGTCATTTGTCGCGATTTACGTGATCTGGGGATCAACGTATCTCGCGATACGTTATGCAGTCGAGACGATTCCCCCGCTCATCACGGTGGGGATACGTCATTCCGTCGCAGGTTTAGTGCTGCTGGGTGTCGCCTGGATACGCGGATTTCGTCCCACGCTCCAGCATTGGTTTTCTGGGGTCGTCGTAGGAGCGCTGTTCTTTTTCGTTGGGCACGGTACGTTGCACTGGGCGGAGCAATATGTAGACTCCGGCCTGGCAGCGTTGCTGGTTGCGACTGAACCGCTATGGATTCTGTTGCTCGGCTCTTTCATGGGACAGGAAAAAATTAACTGGCGGAATGCATGCGGCCTTCTCGTCGGCCTCGCAGGCGTTGGGATTCTGTGCGCTCCCGGCACAAGCTGGCAGCGCAGTAGCGGAATAGGGATGGCGGCGGTCTTGCTTGGGGCCTTTTCCTGGGCGGCAGGTGTTTGTATCTCTCCTAAACTCAAACTTCCAGCGGATGCGGTGGGCCGGGCCGCGGTCCCTTTAGTCTGCGGCGCAGTAATGCTGCTCACAACCGCGGCTTTTGCGGGAGAATTCCGCGAGTTGCATTGGAGCGCGGTCTCGCCGCGTTCAGCACTGGCACTCGGTTATCTCATTGTCTTCGGCTCCATCGTGGCTTTTACCGCATACATCTGGCTTCTGAAACATTGTCCACCAACGCTGGTATCTACTCATACGTTTGCCAATCCGATTGTTGCCGTGCTCCTTGGCTGGTGGTTGGCAGGCGAGCCTGTGAGCGGGCGATTGTTGAGCTCGGCAGCAACAATCTTGGGGGCCATTTTTCTGGTCAGGCGGGGCGAAGGAAGGCGATGTCGTGAAAACTGAGTGTCGTAGCGCTTTCTTAGTCGGTTTTTCTCGCAGCCCGTGCCGCACGCTTCTCCCTGGCCCAACTCTCCTTGATGACCTGCCGGGCGCGGCCCAGGGCAAGTGAGTCAGGGGGAACATCATCCGTCAGGCAGGAGCCGGCGGCCACGTATGCGCCTTTGCCGATACGGATCGGAGCCACGAGAATACTGTCACTGCCGATAAAGACTCCATCTTCGATAATGGTCTTGTGCTTCTGCACACCATCGTAGTTACATGTGATCGTACCTGCGCCGACGTTCACTCCTTCACCAATTTCGCCGTCACCCAGATAGCTGAGGTGGTTGGCCTTGGAGCCTCTCCCCAAACGAGTTTTTTTCAATTCGACGAAATTTCCCACACGCGCTTCTTGGCAGATCTCACAACCGGGACGCAAATGGCTATACGGACCGAGTACGGCCCGGGCTCTGATGATCGAACCGTTGAGTACGCAGCCAGTCTGGACGTTGACCCCATCTCCGATCTCGCAATTGGAAATCACGCTGAACGAGCCGATTCGAGCATCGTTGCCGATCTGAGTATTACCACGGAGTTGTACGAAAGGCTCGATCACTGTGTCCGGGCCGACCTGCACAGCAGCGTCGATAACACACGTTGAGGGATGGAAGATCGTCACACCTTCTGCCATCAGTTCGTCACACTTGGCCGTGTGCATGCGCTGGTCAATCTCCACGAGCTCGAAGCGGCTGTTGGCGCCCAGGATTTCCTCAGGATTGTCAACGTTCACCGCAAGTACCTGCTCTTTTGATCGACTGAGGATTTCAGCCATGTCAGTCAAGTAAAGTTCTCGATGCGGGTTGTTGGTGCTCAGCTTGTCGATGTGGCGGAACAGATTCTTGACTTTGAAGCCGTAAAAACCGGAATTGATTTCGCGGATCGTCAGTTGCTGGGGTGAGGCGGATTTTTGCTCGACCACCCGTTGCACCTGATGGCTCTTGCCACTTTTTCGCAGCACACGTCCGTAACCAGTCGGGTCGGCCAGAAGCGCTGCCAGAATGGTCATGGCCGAACCATGTGACACATGGAAATCACGCAATTTACGGATTGTCGCGGGCGTGATCATGGGCGCATCGCCCGAAAGCACGAGTACGTGATCGTAAGATTGCAGGACCTCGCGAGCCGCCATCAGCGCATGCCCTGTTCCCCTTTGAGGCTCCTGCAATACGAAGTTGATCCCAGTCTGCGAAACAGCTTGCCGGACCCGATCTGCTTCGCGGCCGATGATCGCGAAAACATCTTGCGCCCCCACCACCTGAGTGGCGGCGTCGATCACATGCAGCAGCAAAGGTTTCCCGCCTACCTCATGCAAAACTTTGGGATGCTTGGATTTCAGCCGAGTGCCCTTACCGGCGGCCATGATGGCGATAGCGACACGGGGTTTTGCCATAGTTGCGGAGGGAACTGAACCTCGTGATTTCTTTCTAGGCCGTGCGGTGCCAGTCATTGGTGAGTTGCAGCAGGTCACGGGCAACGCGATCGGTGGCATGCCGGGCTACGCCGGCTTCTTCCAGGTAGTCCCCAACTACAGGAATCACTCCCAGCGACTCCACTGCTTGCAAATCAGCGACGATTGGCGTTGCACCTTCGGATGCGTACTTGGCCTCGAGCTCCGCCGATAACGTAGCCCGGTTGATCAGCGCGTAATCAAACAGCCGCCCGGTTTGGGCGTGCTGATTCAGAGCCCGGATGTGGTCCGCCGCACTCAGTCCGAGGCTCTCGTTGGCCTGGGTCATGAGGTTACAAATATAAATTTTAAGCGCCGACGAGTGGCTAATTGCGGACGCGATTCCTTGCACCAGAAGATTGGGAATTAGGCTGGTGAAGAGCGAACCTGGTCCAATGGTGATTACGTCTGCAGTAGCGATCGCCTCGAGCGTCTGTGGCAACGGTTCCACATCAGGAGGTACCAGGAACAGCTCCTGTATACGGCCTTTGCTGGCAGTGATCCTGGTTTCCCCGCGCACCCGCGCACCATCCTGCATCAAAGCTTCGAGTTCGACGCTTGACGTGGTCGCAGGATAGATATGCCCACGTGTCACCAGAATTTCCGACGATAGGCGCACGGCCTCGCTGAAGTCACTGGTGATCGAGGTCAAGGCCGCCAGAAAAAGATTGCCAAAATTGTGGCCTTCGAGTCCTTCACCTCTCACGAAGCGATGCTGAAAAAGCCGCGCGAGCAGAGCCTCGTCTTCAGACAGGGCGACAATGCAGTTGCGGATGTCTCCAGGCGGCAGCATGTTCAGCTCTTTGCGCAGACGCCCGCTGGAACCGCCATCATCGCTAACAGTAACGACGGCACTCAACTCACTGATTTGAGGTGAATCTTCGGCTGGTTGTTCGCGAGCTTGCAATACGTACCGTTTGAGGCCTTTGAGTAACGTCGAAAGACCTGTGCCCCCGCCGATCGCGACTACGCACAAGCTGTTTAGTCCCTTACGTTGCGTGCGCACATCGGGTGTCGTGCGCAGTTGCGGGTCCGTGGAAAGCACCGCTATAGCTCTTCTTCCGGAATGGGTGGCTCGGGAGGCAACTCGGCGCCGGGATCGGGATAGAGGAGTTCAGTAAACCGCGGGTCTTCTGCCAGGTTCTGGAAATCAGAGTCATTACGTGCCTGGAAACGAAGCGCAGTATTCAAGCGAATGGCTTCGTCCAAGTGGCGCAGGGAATCTTCCACGTGACCTGTGAGACAGTCAAGCGCTGCCAAGCCGTAGCAGACGTAATCCGCCTTGGGCACCTGCTTTGACAGTTTGTCCAGGTGTTCACGAGCGTTCACATAGTCGCCGATATTCATGAGTGAGACCGCGTAATCGTAGTGTTCCTCGGCAGTCTTGAACTGGGTGCCCGTGCGTTCAAGATGCTGGGTACATGCGTTCAGGTGCACGGAAGCTCTATCCGCCAGTTCCTTACTGGGCCCACCGATCGCCTTTTGCAAATGGACCTTCGCCTTCTCGAATTTGTGCTCCTGCATAGCCCGCAGACCGGTTTCGTAGTTTTGCACAGCTTGTGCAAAACGAGGATCTTCAGCGGTGGCCTTGGCAGGCGTGGTCTTCTGAGGCATTTAGAAAGCTCTCTCCATAAAGCAATCTAAGTCGATATTTTTATGTAGCTTAGCGAAGCAATCTTCAATTTAACCTACAGCCAAGACCAGGCTGGTTTGGAGTCATAAGCGTGACCGCTAGTCAGTCGTACTCCTTACAGTTCTGTGGAAATCGTCCCCCTCAAAATGCGACGAGTTTATACGCCTTCCCTCGCATAGGCGTCAACCACCCGCATGCACAATGGGTTAGTCGTCGGATGCTGCTGTCTGCAACTCTACCGGTTTCCACTCGCCTTTGATTATACCTTGGCGTATCTGGGTCGGCGTCTTGCCTTTCTTCGTCATCGCGTTTGCGTAGTACAGCTCTTTTAAGCAGGTCGCGCACTGTGCTCCGTGCGTGTTCTCAAAGCAGCTGTGTAAGCTGTTGTGTCCGATGCGATCACAGTAGCAATAGCACGGCTGCTGATGCAGCACGACGGGAATCTTCGCGGCTAAATCATAGGCATGTGTCTGAAATGGATATTGAGCGTTTTGCCCCCAGAGAAGTTCTTTCGCCAGAATTGGTGGCAGTTTAATGCCCTTCGGGGGTGGGCCTGAGTTGAACGCCGGTACAGCCGCTTCCTGCTGGGACGTGGCCCAGGGAGCGGAAGCCAGAAAGGTTAAGAGCAAAACAAGGGTAAGATTAAGCCACCTCAAAACCATAGAATCCCCCCATTCTCTTTATTGTAGCTTGAAATTGTAGCTTGAACTCCAGTGCGGTAACAGATGGCATGCGGATCTTGCATCCATCCCCGAAGCAACCTTCTATACTGGATATGCGATCCGTATAATCAGAAGCACAATGGCGGAGCAAGGAATCCCTTCATTAGCTGTCAAGACGCGGCCCGGTCGTTCCAGCCCGCCGGTGTCCCGGGCTTTTCCGGTTCTGTCCATTTGGCTCCGTGACCTGATTATTTCGCTGGCCATCTCGGCTTTTATCATTATCTTTCTTTATCAGCCGGTTAAGGTGGAAGGCACCAGCATGATGCCCTCACTGGATGACCAGGAGCGCATCTTTGTTAACAAGTTCGTTTACCGTATCGAACCCATCGAGCGGGGGGATATTATCGTGTTCCACTACCCGCGCGATCCTTCTAAGAGTTTTATCAAGCGGGTCATCGCAATCGCTGGAGATCGGGTTCGTATTGAAGCCGGGCAGGTGTTTGTCAATGACCAGGCTTTAGACGAAGAATACGTGCCCCACGCGTTCATTGACGAGCGATCGTATCCGGAAATCGTAGTTCCAGCCGATAGCTATTTCGTGCTTGGGGATCATCGCACGATGTCCAACGACAGCCGCGATTTCGGTCCGGTGGCGGCCGGCTACATTTACGGCAAGGCAGTGTTCGGATACTGGCCTGTGGATAAAATGGGAAGGCTCCATTAATCTGTTTCTGTTCGCGGTTTCGCCCGTAGGTGATGGTCGCGATATCTACATTCCCGAACGAGAACTTCCCTGCTAAAATCGCTAAAATCTAATTCCGGGAGCAGGAATGCAAGCTATCCTTGCGCTGGAAGACGGTAGAGTCTTCCGCGGCAAAGGTTACGGCGCCAAAGGCGAATGTTACGGCGAAGTCGTTTTTAATACCTCGATTACTGGCTATCAGGAAATTTTCACCGACCCTTCCTACTGCGGCCAGATTGTAGTTCTCACCAACCCAGAAATCGGGAATTACGGCACAAACCCTGAAGATAATGAAGCCACGCGGCCATATATCGAGGGACTGATCGTGCGCGAGTTTTCTAAGGTCAGTTCGAATTGGCGCTCGCAGCAAGTGGCGGAAGAATATTTGGAACAGTTCAAGATTCCGGTGCTGGCAGATATCGACTCCCGCGCTCTGGTGCGGCATCTCCGCGATCACGGGGTGATGCGTGGGGTGATTTCGACTCTCGAGAGCGATTCCGAGAAGCTGATCTCCAAGGCGCGCTCAATTCCGAAAATGGATGGACAAGATCTGGCGAAAGTAGTGACTACGAATCGCCCTTACGTCTGGGAAGTTGGCGAGCGTTCGCATGAACCGGTGGAGGTTGTAGGAGTCAAGGATGCGCCGCCACGGTTCCATGTGGTCGCGTATGACTTCGGAATCAAGCAGAACATTCTGCGCAAGCTGCGCGGCGAAGGTTGCAAAGTCACGGTTGTTCCTGCGCAGACCCCGGCGGAAGATGTGCTTGCGCTGAAACCCGACGGCGTGTTTTTGTCGAATGGCCCGGGTGATCCGGAGCCGTGTACTTACGCTGTAGACAACATCCGGAGGCTCATGGGCCGCCAACCAATTTTCGGAATCTGCCTCGGGCACCAGCTCACCGGTATTGCTTTGGGTGGAAAAACGTTCAAGTTGAAGTTCGGCCACCATGGCGGAAATCATCCCGTGAAGCAGTTGGCGACCGGGAAAGTTGAGATCACGGCTCACAATCACAACTTTGCAGTGGATCCCGACTCGCTGCCGCAAAGCGAAGTCGAACTTACGCATATGGACCTGAACGACTCGACCTTGGAGGGCCTACGCCATCGGAATTTGCCGATGTTCAGTGTGCAGTATCACCCAGAAGCCTCGCCCGGCCCCCATGATTCGCATTACCTGTTCAAAGATTTTGTCACGATGATGGAGGAGTGGAAGGGGTGAGAACGACATCCATCGCCGCCTCGGTTCTTGCTAGCGCCACAGCGCTGATAACGGCGCGCCTTATGGCTAAACCACGACCAGGGTATCTTCCCTCCACTCATCAAATTGGGCTTGCTGTGACAGACGATGGCAAGGCAGCTGCGGCAGACCTCTGGATTTCGAACAGAGATTGTATCGTTTGAAATTTCAACCCGGGGCAAGCACGACCTACGTATGAAGATGCTTGTGGGAGCTGCAACGAAATCGATGAACATGGTTAGAGCTTGGAAAGGACATCGCTTCCAGCCGAGTCATAACTGACAACTAATCCCTAGCCACTAGCAACTAAAATGCCCAAACGCACTGACATCTCCAAAATCCTGATCATCGGCTCTGGCCCCATCGTCATTGGCCAGTCGGCGGAGTTTGATTACTCCGGCACGCAGGCCTGCAAGGCGCTCAAGTCAGAAGGCTTCGAAGTCGTGCTCGCGAATTCGAATCCGGCGACCATCATGACCGACCCGGAATTTGCCGAGCGCACGTACATCGAGCCGCTTACGCGCGATTACTTGGAAGAAATTATTCGCGTGGAACGCGAGATCGCGCCGGGTTCGGGATTCGCCATCCTCCCCACGGTTGGCGGCCAGACTGCATTGAATCTCGCCGTCGAACTTTCCGACGGCGGCATTCTAGATAAATACAACGTGCACCTCATTGGCGCCAACATCGCCGCGATTAAGAAAGCGGAAGACCGCCTCTACTTCAAAGACGCGATGCAGAAGATCGGCCTCGACGTCCCGAAATCTGCGCTGGTCAATAACCTGAAAGATGGTCTGGAGTTTGCGGGAAAAATCGGCTTTCCGGTGATCGTGCGTCCGAGCTTTACTCTGGGCGGAAGCGGCGGCGGCATCGCCTACAACCGCGAAGAACTGCTCGATGTCCTCGCCCGCGGGCTTGACTTCTCTCCCGTCCATGAGGCCCTGATCGAAGAGTCCGTTCTCGGCTGGAAAGAGTATGAACTCGAAGTCATGCGCGACCGGCGCGACAACGTGATCGTCATTTGCTCAATCGAGAACTTCGATCCCATGGGCGTGCACACGGGAGATTCGATCACCGTCGCTCCCGCCCAGACTCTCACTGACCGCGAATATCAGGCCATGCGTGACGCCGCGATTGCTGTGATCCGCGAGATTGGAGTGGAAACTGGCGGGTCGAACATACAGTTCGCCGTACATCCTGGAACAGGCCGCATGGTGGTAATCGAGATGAATCCCCGGGTTTCGCGGTCCTCGGCGCTGGCTTCTAAAGCCACCGGCTTTCCGATTGCGAAAATTGCGGCGAAGCTCGCCCTCGGCTACACGCTCGACGAAATTCCCAACGACATTACGCGCAAGACGCCCTCATGCTTTGAGCCAACGCTCGATTACGTGGTAGTCAAAATCCCTAAGTGGCAGTTCGAGAAATTTCCTGGAGCCGATGAAGGGCTGGGCCCGCAGATGAAGTCTGTGGGTGAGGTCATGGCCATCGGCCGCACCTTTAAAGAGGCACTACTCAAGGGGGTGCGCGCCCTTGATACCGGCAAGAGAGTTGGCTCAGAAAAAATCGAGCCGAAGATTCTTACGCAACGCCTCGTCACTCCGCACCCCGAGCGTCTTTCCTACATACGTTATGCCTTGCGTCAGGGACACACTGTCAAGAACATCGCGAAGATGACATCGATTGACCCCTGGTTTCTTTATCAGCTCAAAGAGATCAATGACATGCAGCTTGAGCTGGAGAAACACCCCATGGAGTCGATCCCGGCGGACGTGCTGCGGGAAGCGAAGCGTATGGGATTCTCTGATGGTCGGCTCGCCGGGGTCTGGCGGCTGAACGGGAAGGGCGCGCAGGAGAAGGTTCGGCACCTACGCAAAAAGAACGGCCTCATCCCCGTGTACAAGCGCGTCGATACCTGCGCCGCCGAGTTCGAGAGCTACACCCCATATCTGTACTCGACGTACGAAGAAGAGGACGAAGCCACCCCCACGAAAAAGAAAAAAGTCATCATTCTCGGCAGCGGGCCGAACCGCATCGGCCAGGGCATTGAGTTCGACTACTGCTGCTGCCATGCCGCATTCGCGCTGCACGATGACGGATACGAGACCATCATGGTGAACTGCAACCCTGAGACCGTGTCGACGGATTACGACACCAGTGACCGGCTGTATTTCGAACCGCTGACGCTGGAAGACGTTTTCGCAATCTACGAGCATGAAGCTTCGTCCGGCGCTCCAGTCGGGGTGATCGTGCAGTTTGGTGGACAAACACCTCTCAACCTCGCCCTTCCACTCAAGGCTGCAGGCGTGAACATTATCGGGACCTCTCCGGAATCGATCGATCTGGCCGAAGATCGCAAGCGGTTTAACAAGCTGCTCGAAGAACTGGAAATTCCACAGGCGCCCGGCGCCATGGCGGCCTCAATCGAAGAAGCAGTAGCTGTTGCCAAAGGCGTCGGATATCCGGTGCTGGTGCGTCCTTCCTACGTTCTTGGCGGGCGTGCCATGGTGATCGCGTACGACGAGGAGACCGTCATCCGTTATATGAAGGAAGCGGTTGAGTACTCGCAAGACCGGCCGGTTTTGATCGACCATTTCCTTGAAGACGCGATCGAAGTAGATGTCGATGCGCTATGCGATGGCAAAGACGTGGTCATCGGCGGCATCATGCAGCACATCGAAGAGGCCGGAATTCACTCTGGCGATTCTTCGTGCGTGCTGCCGGCGGTGGATATTCCCGCACACTTGCTTGATCGTATGCGGGATTACACATTCAAGCTGGCGCGCGCGCTGAAGGTAATTGGGCTGATGAACCTTCAGTTCGCGATTCCCCGCAGCAATGGCTCCAAAGGCAATGGCAGTGAGGGTGGCAAGGTCTACGTCCTAGAGGTGAACCCGCGGGCGTCGCGTACGGTGCCCTACGTTTCCAAGGCGACAGGAGTGGCGATGGCAAAGATTGCTGCGCGTTTGATGACTGGGCGGAAACTCCGGGAATTCCTACCGGAATTTGTCGAGACAGCCGCCGATCTCGACACTGGCTCCTGCTACTTCGTAAAGTCGCCAGTGTTCCCGTGGAACAAATTCCCTGGCGTCGACACAGTGCTCGGTCCAGAGATGAAGTCCACCGGAGAAGTTATGGGCGTGGCGGACAATTTCGGTGAGGCCTTCGCCAAAGCTCAAGTCGCCGCCGGTCAAAAGCTGCCCACAAGTGGCACGGTGTTTATAAGCGTGACAGATCACGACAAGCCCCACGTCGCCGAATTGGCGCGCAAGTTTGTGGATATGGGATTCAAACTTGTCGCCACCACTGGTACAGCTGATATCTTGGAAGAAGCCGGCATGAGCGTGGAACGCGTCTACAAAGTCAAAGAAGGCCGGCCCAATGCCGTGGACTTGATCAAAGGCGAGCGCATTCAACTGATCGTCAACACGCCACAGGGGCCGGATCCGTTCTTTGATGAGAAGGCAATCCGAAGGGCAGCGGTGACGGCGAGAATTCCTACGATCACGACCTTGTCAGCAGCACGTGCTGCGGCGGAAGGGATTGCGGCGCTGCAACGCGGAGAGATGAATGTGCAGGCATTGCAGCAGTTGCATGCAGCCCGTATTGGCGTGCGTTCGATGTCATCGAGTGATGGATAACCAGCTACAATTAAGCTAGCCGTTTCCGCCGACAGCTGGATGGCGAATGGCTGAGAGCTGACCCCTGAGATGCTACTCCACGGCATTCTTCCGCCTATCACCACGCCTTTCTATCCTGATGGCAACGTGTATCACAAGAAACTCGAAGCCAATGTCGAGCGCTACTCGAAGACTCCGGTGAGCGGACTTGTTGTGCTGGGGTCGACGGGAGAGGCAATCATGCTGTCGGAGCAGGAGCGCCGGGACGTGCTGAAGACCGCGCGAGACGCAGCCGCACCAAACAAGGTCTTGGTAGCAGGCACAGGCATTGAGTCGGCGACTGAAACCCTGAAACTAACCGAGTACGCAGCCGAGCTTGGCTATGATGTCGCACTGGTGCGCACGCCGCATTTCTACCGCCCGCAAATGCAGCCCGCCAATTTGCTGGCGTTCTACCATTTTGTTGCCGACCGCTCGCCGCTGCCAATCATGATCTATAGCGTGCCCATTTTTACCGCCTACGATATTCCCGCGGAAGTTGTGATTGAACTCGCAGAACACCTCAACATTATCGGCATCAAGGAATCGGGTGGTGATGTGGAGAAAGTCCGCCGCATGGTGGAAAGCACCCGCCACATAAAACGGACTGCAACTGTTACCGAGACCTTTGACGCTGTCACTCCCCGCATGCTGCAAGCCTCTGTGATGGACAACGGCGGCGAACTGGTACCAGTTACGGCGTTGGCGGCTACCGCAAAACCTTCGTCATCAGCAGTGAGTGTAGTCGGACGATTGAAGACGCGGCCGAAAGAAGTCGGATTTCAAGTGCTGGTGGGTGCCGCACAGAAGCTTGCCCCTTCCCTGCGCGCCGGCGCTGTGGGAGGCATCCTGGCTTTTGCCTGTCCCGCTCCGACTGCTTGTTACGAGATCTATGCCGCGTGGAAAGAAGGGAATGGCGAACTGGCCTCGCAAAAGCAACAACGCATTGTGAAGGCCTCACAGTACATGATCAGCGAGCTTGGAACCGCCGGGATCAAGTACGCCATGGATTTCAACGGCTACTATGGTGGCCCGCCACGGCTGCCCCTGCTGCCGCTTACGGGCGATCAAAAGGCTGAGGTCGAGGCGCTGTTGGCGAATATTCGCAATTAACCGGGTCTCACCCTCTTCATGGCCGAGCATAGTCTGTATGTGCTACCCCCACCCAGTCGCTAGGTGACGTGTGTTAGCAATTGTTTGCTGCGTATCTTTGGCCGTTACTACGGCCGACAGTAAGGAGAAAAGGACAAGGAGAAGCCTGAGCCAGCCATAGTGATGCTATGGCCGAACAACAGCAATCCCTCGCTGAAGCTGGCTTTCGAGAGCTTTACCCAGCTGGCATCATACAACCCCCAATTGAGCCTTGAGTCACACGTTCTGGTCGAGAATGTCGCCGGTAAAGCAATTCCCCAGGCGTCGTTTACCGTGTATTTGATCGATAAGGACAAGGTTCGGGTAGGCAATGGTACGCTTAATCTCAGTGACTTAGAGGCGGGCCAGCAGGTTAAGGTCGCCTTCCAGGTTTTTTCGGTTGGAATCCCTACTAGCTTGAGTCTAGTGGCGCGGAACAACGCAGCAGGTATTCCGACCTCGTTAAAAACAGTCCCTCTACAAGTGGTCACCGTACCGTCCGGAACTTGAATTGAAGGTGGATGGACACGGTGCGGGCACTACCCCCACGGTTGTTAATTTAACGATGGAAAGGTTTTGCAGGGCGACGCGATCTCTATGACGATGACATCAGTGGTATTTCGGGTGGACGGAAAAGATCAAACTTACGATGGGAACCAGGTGAAGAAGATCATGCTTGTGCAACGCGAGACGGTCCAACACCAGCCCGTAGTATTAGCGGTCTTTATGTCTTCGGCATTTCAATCGCAACAAGGTGCAGCGAACACTGCTGGTTGAAGGTGAGGCTCCTGCGCCCCGGCAATCAGGTGAACTGCTCTCCGTGAAGCGCCGGAAGAAGTCGATGGCAACAAGACACAATCGGCCTGGGCGCCCCGTTCGTCCATCCCTCCCGAAGATCTCCGAAGAGATGAAAGCCTGGTCGGCGGCTTTAGCCAAGGAGGTTGTAACCTGGCCGAACGTAAGCACACGCCCCATGTTCGGATTCACCGCGCTGTACCGTAAACACAAAATTTTCGCTGTACTGCCACGCACTCGGGGTATGGAGTTTCCAAACGCTCTGGCAGTAAAACTCGGGCCGCCGGCTGGGGGCGCGACGCTGAGCAGAGCACGGCGCGACCCTCGCATTGGTTTTTCCGACGCTATGAAGACCCGCTGGCTCACCTTCGAGATGAGCTCCGATAGCGATTTGCACGGCGCTCTGGAGTGGCTCAATCGCGCTTACGAAGCGGCACGCTGATCCGGCCTGGGCGAGGTTGCAACCGCTGAGAGGTTTGGTTTATTATTAGTTAGAACGAACGTTCGAACTAGATGGCTTCCAATTCGCTTCCATCTTCGGCGTCTGTGACGCGTCGCGAGCTGGCATTCGCTGCATCCGAAAGCCGTTTTGACCGGCGTCTGGCAAAGATCCTGGCGCACGCCACCGACGTTTTCTACGAAAAGGGCTATGAAGGCGCATCCATGCGGGACCTGGCGCGGCACAGCGGCATGTCGCTCTCGGGCATGTACTACTACTTCGAATCCAAAGAGCGCCTGCTCTATCTCATCCAGAAATACACGTTCACTACCATCGTGGAGCGCCTGCGGGAGCGGCTTAAGGAAGAAGCTGATCCGGAGCGGCGGATTCGCGCGTTCATTCTGAATCACGTGGAATACTTTCTCGCGAATCAGAAAGCTATGAAGGTGTTATCGCATGAGGATGAGGCCTTGAAGAACGGATTCGGCGCAGAGATTGCCGCCATCAAACGCGAATATTACCGGATCTGTCTTGGGCTTCTGGATGACTACAAACGCGCTAGACAACCCCATTTTTCTAGCCGCACGGCAGTACTTAGCCTCTTCGGCATGATGAATTGGATCTACACCTGGTATAACCCGCGGATGGATCCGAACGCCGACAAGTTGGCAGAAGAGATGGGGGACATTTTTTTGCGTGGGATCAGCAAGTCCGCGGCCAAGGGTAATCGAAAGAAGAAACCGCTTGTGAATGGAACAGGAAGGAGAGGTTATGGCAACCACAGTTCAGCCAGTCACCGATCAAACCACCCGACAACTGATCAACTACCGTGTCGACGGCGGCGTCGGCGTGATCGAGATGAACGATCCGCCGGCCAACACTTACACCTATGAGATGAACCGGCAGCTCGACGACGCCATCCTCAAAGCGCGTATGGATAACGATGTGTACGTGATCGTGCTCACTGGCGTGGGAGAGAAGTTTTTTTCAGCGGGAGCGAATATCAAGATGCTGGCCAGTGTCGACCCGACCTTTAAGTATTACTTCTGCCTGCATGCCAACGAGACTCTGCTGCGCCTGGAGCAAACGCCCAAGCTGGTGATTGCCGCTCTGAATGGGCATAGTGTTGGCGGCGGACTGGAAATCGCTCTGGCTGCCGACATCCGCATTGCCCGCAAAGATGCGGGCAAGATCGGATTGCCCGAGGTGAATCTTGGTGTACTGCCCGGAACTGGCGGCACGCAGCGGCTTTCCCGGCTTGTCGGAAAAAGTAAGGCGATTGAGCTGATGGTCACGGGAAACACCTACTCCTTTGAAGAGGCGCTGGAACTGGGAATCATCAATGACATTTATGAACGCGAGGGCTTCATGGAGAACATCATGGAGTACGCGCGCCAGTTCTGTCCGCCGAACAAGGCGGCCAAGGCTGTTGGCAGGATTAAGCGCGCTGTACAGACGGGATGGGAGATTCCGCTGGAGTCGGGGCTGGCCCTGGAGCGGGAGAATCAACAATTGCTTTTCCAGAGCGAAGATGCGAAAGAAGGGCTGAGCGCGTACGTGGAGAAGCGGCCAGCGGAATTCAAGGCAAGATGAAGCCGGGGAAAGCTATTGCCCAGTAGGAAGGGGCACTGCTTCCCGCTATGCCGAAGGACTGAGGCGAAGACCGGTTATGGCTCTCTCCGCGTTTCTGCCATGGGAAAAATGGCTGGCTCGGCTGCTTCACCCGATTCATGTCTCAATCGGGAGATGGTTGTTTCAAATCGGACAGCAGAAGTCGCTGGCTCGCAGCCAGCACTGGCCAAAGACGGAAGGAAGTATTCACTCGATTCCATGGGACGGCTCATTACCCTGTGAGGGCTGTGGTACTCGTATTGGTCAGAGGAAAGGATACTTCACAGGTTTTCATTGGCGCGGGTTGGATTCCTCCAGCGCTCGCGAAGGTTCGGGTAGGTGACCGGATCACGTTGCGCTATAACCCGGAATGTCCGGACGAATCCGTGTTCTTGAAGTTTTGTTGAATTTCTTTTTGTCCGCGGTATGGAAGGTTTGTCATGCCAGGCAAAGTGGCAAAAATCGGGACCTTCAGTGACTGGGTCGGGATGTTCAACGACTGGCGCAAGGAAATTGGCGTCGAGCGTGATGAAATCGCCAGCTTCAAATTCGATACGCTCTACGGAGCGATCGAGACTGAGGAAATTCAGTTTGGGCACTTTAAGGGCCGCCGCAAGTGGGAGAACCTGCGGCAGATTCCGACGCAGCAGATGCGCGATGCGCTGCTAAACATGATCGTGTACCAGGGCGATACGGAGTTCGCAAGTTGCGAGCAGCAGCGCCATCTATTTGAAACTGCGCCGACGGACTGGGATCGCAGAGCTATCACCCGGGTGATGATTGAAGAAATGCGTCACGGGTGGCAGATGTGTGCCCTGCTCATGGACCACTTTGGCTACTCCGGCAAAGTGGAAGCACAAAAGATGCTGGAGCGGCGTGCCTTCGAGAATCAGCGGCTGCTGGGCGCCTTCAATGTGGACGTCGATAATTGGATGGATTTCTTTACTTACACTGATTTCGTAGACCGTGACGGGAAGTTCCAGTTACAGATGCTGAAATATTCGGGCTTTGCACCGCTGGGGCGGTCTATGTCGTACATGTTGCGCGAAGAGGCGTTTCACATGGGGACGGGCAACGACGGGCTGCGACGTATCGTTCAAGCCGGAGTGATTCCTGCGTGGCTCATTCAGAAATACCTGAATAAGTGGATTTCAAGTTCCTATGATTTGTTTGGTACCGACCACTCTTCGTCGGCGCATTGGGCCTATGTGTGGGGCATCAAAGGACGCTACGATGAGCCGAAGAACCAGCAGGCAGCAGACCTCGACGATCTGAACGATTACAACCGCCATCTCTATCGTGACGAAGTGGCGGAATTGATCGCCCGCCTGAATAACGTGCTGAAGCCAGGCGAGCCCAAGCTGTATGCGCCGGACATCAAGTTCAACCGGGCGATCGGCCGCTGGGCAGGACAGAAATTCCACGCGCAAACAGGCGAGCCGCTGGAGGACAAGGCCTACGAGGAGCATTTGAAGGAATACATGCCGTCAGGTGCAGACAAGAAGCTGCTGTTGGACATCATCGGCACGGAGAAAAAGTGGATCGCGCCGAAAGAGGGTGCACGCGATCCGTTTGAGACGATTGCGGAGCCGAGGAAGTCGGCAATCAATCTTTAAGCGTCTTCGCCACAGCGACACAGAGTCACGGAGAAAATCAGGACCTAAGAATGGCTCTGGGCATCGGCAATATCGACCTCGAAAGCGCCAAGGTAGAAGGTACTCGTCCATACACTCGCAGCGAGCTCATGGTGTCCACTGCTGCGCGAGAAATTCGCGATGGCGAAGTGGTGTTTGTTGGCATGCGGCTGCCACTGATCGCTTTTGTTGTTGCGAAGAAGACTCACGCGCCTACTGCGATTGGGTTGTTTGAAAACGGAGTGATCCGAACGACTCCTGCGCCAGCGCTGATCTACACGATGGCGGATCCGCCGAACATTCTAGGGGCCACGCAATGTCTCGACATGCTTGGGGTGATGAGTCTGTTGCAGTCGGGGCGAGTGCATCTCGGATTTCTAGGTGCGGCCGAGGTAGACCGCTTCGGCAACTTGAATTCCACGGAAGTGCGAGGCACGAAGGGCTTTACCCGTCTACCCGGCTCAGGTGGGGCGTGCGACATTGCTTCACTAGCAGAGAGATTTGTGGTTCTGCTCGAGCATAAGAAGGAGCGCCTGCCGGAACGAGTTTCGTTCATCACTAGTCCTGGCAATGGTGATGGCGCCGGATGGCGAAAGCGCGTGGGGCTGCCGAGAGGAGGTCCAGCGGCAGTGATCACGACCAAAGCGGTGTTGCGTTTCCACGATGATGGGGAGGCATATCTGTCTGCGGTGCATCCCGGCGTGGAGGTTAAGGACGTGTTGGCCAGCACGGGATGGAAGCTCCGGATGGGAGAACAAGTTTCCGAGACGCCCGAACCGAGGGCCGACGAATTGAAAGCCATTCGGGAGTACGACAAAGAAGGATTCTGGACAGGCTAGGAATGTTTGTCGCGGGGCGCCCTTGCCCGCGAAGTATGAGCATGGCAACACAGTCCTTCGCCCAATACGCGCGAATTGCGGTGACCACGGCTGTCCCAACCGCCCGAGTGCTGCTGAAAAACCCACCAGTAAACGTCATTGACTTTTCGATGATGGAGGAGTTGGCACAAGCGCTAGCCGATATTGAGGGCGGTTCGGATATTCCCGCAATCGTGATTTCAGGCGAGGGACAGAATTTCTCTGCTGGGGTGGATGTGGCAGCGCACACGCCAGGCAAAGTCGAGTCCATGTTGACGAAGTTTCATGCGGTCATTCGGACGCTGGTCAGCACCAAGAAAGTGACCATCGCTGCTGTGCGGGGAAACTGTTTAGGCGGAGGGGCAGAACTGGCGCTGGTTTGCGATTTGGTATACACGACGGAATCTGCGCAATGGGGGTTCCCAGAAATCAAGCTGGGGTGTTTTCCTCCCGTGGCGGTAACCGCGCTGGCACCTCTGATTGGGCAGAAGCAAGCAGCAGACCTCATTTTGACGGGGCGCACGATCAGTGGGAAGGAGGCCGCTCACATCGGACTCGCGAATCGCGCCGTATCCGATGATCAGCTCTCCGCGATTGTCGACGAATCTCTGAGTCGACTTGGCTCGCTCAGTCCGGCGGCGCTCTCGCTTACGAAGAAAGCAATCTACGCCTGGGACTGCATGCATTTTGACAAAGGGCTAGCGCGAGCAGAAAAGACTTATTTGGAGGAACTGATCAAGACGGAAGACGCGCGGGAGGGGATTGACGCTTTTCTGCAAAAGCGCCAGCCACGGTGGACGGGCAAATGAAGCTTGCCAGACTGCAGGAAGCCATTGGCGAACTGGTGACAGACGGTGCTTCGGTCGCGCTCGGGCTGCAGTTGGAACAGATGATTCCCTTTGCGGCTGGGCACGAGATCATTCGCCAGAAAAAACGTGGCTTGACTCTGATCGGCCCGATCTCCGACATCCTGTTTGATCAGATGATCGGCGCAGGTTGCGTGGAGAAAGTCATCGCCGCCTGGGTCGGAAATGTGATGATGGGCTCAGCCTACAACTTTCGGCGCGCCGTCGAGGAGAGTGGGCTGGAAGTCATCAATATGACGAACTTCACGGTTGCACTGGCGCTGCAAGCGGGAGCAATGGGTGTGCCGTTTCTGCCTACCAGGGCGGCTTTGGGTAGCGACGTAGCCAAGGGCAATCACTTCTTCGCGGAGATCGAATCGCCGTTTTCGGATTTTGATACCCATGAGTCTTCAACTCATCCGGACAGCCGAGGGCGGCTATCCCCACAGGGAGCCTCGAAGCTCCATGCGGTCAAGGCGCTGCATCCTGAGGTGAGTATTGTTCATGTTCAGCGGGCGGATGCGGAGGGCAACGCGCACTGCTGGGGAAATTTCGGTGTGCTGGTTGAAGGTGTGCGCGCCGCGAAGCGGGTGATTGTTATCGCGGAAGAAATTGTTGAGCCCGAGGTCATCGCCAGCGACCCCAATCGCACCGTGATTCCGGGATTTTTGGTGAATGCGGTTGTAGAGTGCCGCTATGGCGCGCATCCCTCGCCGGTGCAGGGATACTACAAACGCGATGACGCTTTCTTCCGCCAATATCACGCGCAGACAAAAATGCAATCGGACAGCGACGCGTGGCTGGAGCGCTGGGTTTACAGCGTGGCGGATCGGCCGGCGTACATGAACCAGCTTGGAACGTGCCGGGTTGACGAGTTAGGTGTAAAGCAGCATGCGTACGCGGCAGGGGCGGATTTTGGATATTAATCCTAGCCACCACTTGCTAGGTACTGGGAACCGCAAATGAAGAAGGAACTCATCGAACTACGCATCAACGGCCGCACTCGCGAGCTCGCCGTTGAGCCGAGCAAGTTGCTGTTGGATGCGTTGCGGCAGGATTTGCAACTGACGGGGTCGAAGCGTGGCTGCGATGATTCTTCGTGCGGCGCATGTACGGTTCTGGTCGATGGCATCCCCATGCTTTCCTGCACGCTGCTCGCGGCAAGTTGCGAGGGGCAGGAGATCACCAGCGTCGAGGGTGTGAGCGAGCACGGCGCGCTGGCGGCAATCCAGAAGGCCTATGGAGATTGGGGAGGAGCGCAGTGCGGCTTCTGCACGCCGGGATTCATGATGACCGTCAAACATCTGCTCACAACCAATCCGAACCCGACCGAAGACGAGATTCGCCAGGGGCTCAGCGGCAATCTCTGCCGCTGCACCGGCTACACGCAGATGTATCAAGCGATCAAGGCCGCTATAGAAGCCGAGCAGAAGCAACGGCAACCTGAGATGGTGAGCCAATGACCTACGTAGTTGTCACCATCAAGAAGATCAACGACATCGAGGCATTCCGCGAATACGCAGTCAAGGTAGCTCTCATCATTCAGCACTATGGCGGGCAGTACGTGGCGGTGGATAAGACGCCGGACGTGTGCTCGGGAGAATGGCCTTTTGTGCGCACCGTGATAGTTGCGTATCCCAATTTTGCCGCCGCGCGGAGCTGGTATGACTCTCCCGAGTACCAGCAGATCATTCCCATTCGCCAGCGCGCGATTGACGCCAACATTGCGATTGTGCGGGATCCCGAAGAAGCGGGAATTGATATGGATCCGCGAAAGAGTGGCGCATGAGCAACCAGTTCTCCGTCATCGGGCGCCCGATGGCTATGGTCGATGCCGCCGGCAAGACCACCGGCGCCAGCAAATACACTGACGACCTCAGCCTGCCGGGAATGCTTGTCGGCAAGATTCTGCATTCGCCATACCCGCACGCTCGCATAAAGGACATCGACGTCGGCCGCGCTGAGAAGCTGGATGGGGTTGTCGCGATCGCAACCGGGAAAGATGCACCGAACACTTACGGCATTCTTCCTGTCGGACACGACGAGCATGCCCTCGCTCTCGACAAAGTGCGTTATGTCGGAGACAACGTGGCGTGCGTGGCGGCAATCGATGAAGCCACAGCAGAAAAAGCGATCGAGCTGATCGATGTTCAATATGAGCTGCTGCCCGCGTACTTCGATCCCGAAGAATCGATGAAGGCGGAGAGCAATCTGATCCACGAGAATAAGGCGCACAACCTGGAGAAGGATTATCACCACGCGTTCGGTGATCCGGAGAAAGGGTTTGCGGAAGCTGACTACATAGCCGAGGGCAGATATCTCGCAAACGAAGTCACGCACGCGGCCATGGAGCCGCACTCCACGCTGGCGGCGTTCGATCTCGATCCCCATACGGGCAAGCTGGGCCGCCTGACCGTTTGGTCCTCCACGCAGGTTCCTTATTACCTGCAACACAAGCTCTCGCTGGTGCTGGAGATGCCCATGTCGCAGATTCGCGTGATCAAACCATTGGTCGGCGGCGGATTTGGCGGCAAGAGCGAAGTAATTCCGCTGGAGATTATTGCTGCGATTGCGGCTCGCAAAGCGCTCGCTCCGGTGAAGATCACCTACACACGAGAGGAAGTCTTCTGGGCGCACCGCGGCCGGCCGCGAACCATCATCGATCTGAAGACTGGAGTCAAGAACGACGGCCGCATTGTGGCAGTAAAAGCGCGGGTGGTGCAGGACGGCGGCGCTTACTGCTCGTACGGAGTCGTAACCATTCTTTATTCAGGCGCCCTGCTAGGCGCGCTCTACGACATACCTAACATTCAGTATGACGGGTATCGCGTTCTCACCAACAAACCTGCCTGCGGCGCTATGCGCGGACACGGTACGGTGAATGTCCGATTCGCGTTTGAATCGCAGCTGGACGAAATCGCGGCTCATCTCAAGCTTGATCCTGTGGAAATCCGCAGCCGCAACCTGTTGAAGCCTCCCTGTGTGACCATCAACGGTCTTCGGGTACGAAGTTACGGATTGCCTGAATGTATCGACAAAGTTGTTGAGCGGTCACGCTGGAAGGAACGACATGGCAAGCTGGGTCGCGGTCACGGACTAGGCACTGCCTGCAGTCACTATGTGAGCGGCGCTGCTAATTCCATCATTCGCTCCGATATGCCGCATTCCACCGTCAACATCAAAATCGACCGTGATGGCGGGGTGGTCGTGTACACCGGAGCCTCCGAAATCGGTCAGGGCTCCGACACTATGACGGCCCAGATTACGGCCGAGGTCTTAGGCTGTTCGCTGTCGCGCGTGAAAGTCGTGGCCGCGGATACCGATCTCACTCCTATCGACATTGGTTCTTATTCCAGCCGCGTGACCTTTATGGCCGGGAATGCCACGTTGCGGGCCGCGGAGGAAGTCAGGAAACAGATCGCCTCAGCAGCAGCCCGAACAATGAACTGTCCGCCGGATGAGCTGACCTTCCGTGAGGATCGGATTTCTCAACGTAGCTTCGCGGGCGAGGGCGCCCGCGCCGCACACCTTCAGGCCTCCGTCTCAGGCCGGGTCGAAGGTCAGATCCTTCGCGGATCGCTACAACAGAAGCGGGCAGAAGAAGGGCCGAAAGACTCGATGACCTTTGAGGAAGCGGTTGTGGCTGCGATCGATTTTCACGGCGCGCTGACCGGCACAGGTTCTTACGCTCCGCCGCCAGAAGCTCGCGGCGGCAAGCACAAGGGCGCAGGCGTAGGCCCGTCGCCTGCGTACTCCTACTCTGCCCAGGTGGCAGAAGTCAGCGTCGATGAAGAGACTGGTGAGGTCACAGTTCACAAGGTCTGGGCGGCGCACGATTGCGGGCGGGCGCTTAATCCCGTTTCCGTCGAAGGGCAGATCATCGGTTCGGTTTGGATGGGCATGGGCCAGGCGCTCACCGAAGAAATGATCTGGAAAGATGGGATGCTGATGAATCCCGGCCTGCTCGAATATCGCAGCCCTTCCGCCGTGGAGTCGCCGGAGGTGGAGCCGATCATTGTTGAGAGCATCGATCCTGAGGGTCCGTTCGGGGCAAAGGAGTGCAGCGAAGGGTCGTTGGCTGCGACTATTCCGGCGATTGCCAATGCAATTTACGATGCGGTCGGCATCCGCTTGCGCGAATCGCCATTTACACCAGAGCGGGTGCTGGCGGCACTTCGAGCGAAGAAAAATGCCAAGTCGCTGAATTTGACAGAAGGCGTTGATCCGACTGCTCCCGAGCGCCTGCGCGAGCACGGCGGATCGCTGTGGTTCCAAGGCAAGGGACCGTTGCGGCATCCGATGGATCCAGGCCGGATAGCTACTCAAAGCACCGCCGGGGGCGACGATTGAGCCTGCCGCAATTCAGATTGCTGAGACCTCGCACGGTTGAGGAAGCTGTTGCCCTGCTGGCCAAACATCGTGCGGGGGAGGGCGCCCGCGCCACACGGATCGTCGCGGGCGGCACCGATCTCATCCCTTCGATGCAGCAGAAGCTATTCGAGCCAGAGTATGTGCTCGATATTGGGCGTGTTGCGGAACTCAAGGGCATCCGCCAGACTCGGGATGGGGTTGAGATTGGCGCGCTGACCACACTGACTCACATCGAGCATTCTGCCTTTCTGCGAGAGCACTATTGCGTTCTCACCGAGGCAGCCGCTACGGTGGCTTCACCTGTGCTGCGCAACATGGGCACGATTGGCGGAAACATCTGTCTCGACACGCGCTGCCTGTGGTACAACCAGTCGCTCACGTGGCGCAAAGGTTGCGGGTTTTGCATCAAGAAAGATGGGGATTTGTGTCACGTCGCGCCCGGCGGGACAAAGTGCTGGGCAGTTTTTTCGGGAGATACGCCGGCTGCCCTGTTGTGCCTGACAGCGGAAATCGAGATTGCCGGCGCTGCTGGCTTTCGGCGCCTGCCGCTTCAGGACTTCTACAGGGGAGAGGGAGACAACTACAGAAATCTACAGCCAGACGAGATTCTCACCCGGGTATTTCTGCCATCAACATCGGGGGATTATCGCGGCGTGTATCGCAAACTTCGCATACGCGGTTCGATTGACTATCCTCTGGCTGGTGTTGCCGTCGCCCTTCGGCATTCGAATGGGCAGGTGAGCGATGCGCGGGTGGCGCTCACTGCGGTCAATCCTGCGCCGGTTCTGGTTAAGAATGCGGGCCGAATGCTGGAAGGAAAACGCATTGATGACGCCCTTGCTGAAGTGGTGGGCGATCTCGCCGCCAAAACCGCCAAGCCGCTCACCACGTCGGCTCTTACTCCCGAATACCGGCGGGAAATGATTCGCGTGTTCACCAAGCGGGCACTGCTAGCCGCTTTCAACTGAGTTCACGAATCACCTCGACGTAAACAGGTGCCCGAGTTTTTCTTTTTTGGTCTTCAGGTACTCTTCGGCGTGCGCAGTGGCAGCAACTTCGCAGGGGACACGTTCCGTCACCAGGATGCCCGCGTGTTCGAGAGCAGCGACCTTGTCTGGATTATTCGAGAGCAGGCGAACCCTGGAAATTCCCAAATTCTTAAGGATTTCTGCCGGCATGGCAAATTCGCGGTGGTCGGCTTTGAAACCGAGGCGCTCGTTGGCTTGCACCGTGTCCAGCCCTGAATCTTGCAGCTCGTACGCCTGCAATTTGGCCATCAGCCCAATGCCTCGGCCTTCCTGCTGCTCGTAAATGAGCACGCCGGCTCCCTCTCGGGCAATCATCGATAGTGCCATTTCCAGTTGCTGGCGGCAGTCACAACGCAAGGAACCGAATACGTCGCCAGTAAGGCATTGAGAGTGAATTCGAACCAAAGGCGAGCTGGAGAACACATCACCCATCACCAGCGCAACGGCGTCTTCCACGGTTGAAGCGTGGTCTCGCGTGTCACTTCTCTGAAAACCGAAAATTCTGAACTTGCCCCAGCGGGTAGGAAACTCCGCCGAGGCTATCTGGCGCGCGGATGAACTCACACAGACATTATATTTATCCTGAGGGCTGCTGTCGGTCTACTCGATATGAACGTCCCCAGAACCGGTATGGACCATCAACAACGGTCCACCGCCATGAACCTTGCCATTGATTGAGTTTTCCCGGCTGCGCTGCACGTCGCCTTGGACGGTCATGCTCACTGGCTGATCAGCGACCACGCGTCCTGATCCCGTCGATGCCTGCAAATCGTACGCCGCCTGATCAGGCAAGCGCAATGTTACATTGCCCGAGCCAGTCCTGATTTCCCATTCTCCCGTCTGAGCCCCGGCAACGTTCACATCACCGCTTCCAGCCTCGGCGCGTAAAGTTCCTTTCACGTCCTGCAGTTGAATATTCCCGGAGCCGGTGTGCACACGAATATCGCCAGTGCCCCGGGCATCAAGTTTTATGTCACCGCTCCCTGCATCGGCTGTAAACGGACCCGCCAGGTCGCGCACGTCAATGTTTCCCGAGCCAGTGTGCGCGTGAACCTCGCCCTGAATCGAGCTAAGGCGAAGGTCGCCGGAACCCGCTTCCAGGTCGAGCTTGGCATGTATTCCATCGATCGTCTGGTCACCAGAGCCGCTATGCGCGCGAACACCGGTTTCCGCAGGAACGGCGATTTCGTAGTCAATAGCGATGTTGTGCACTCCGGGATAATCAATCTTGATGCTGTTCCCCGTCTGCCGAATCGGCGGATTCTTCTCCAATTCGGCGACGTCGCCTCGCCTGCTTCCGGAAAACCAGCGATCGCCCACGAAGATCTTTCCGCGTATAAACACACTTCCTGGCTGACCAGCCCGAACCGTGATGTCGCCCGAATGAGTCAGCACTTCCAGATCGGCTGGCCCACTTACTTGCAGGGTTCGTTCAAACTGTCCATCAGGAGTGCGTGCGACGCAAAAGCACGTGAGGACTGCTAATGACAGAGCGAGAGTCACCGCTAAACGCGAGCTGCGCATGCTTTCCTCCTATTCGAATGCTGTTACTGGAGTACGACCTCGTCGCCTTCTTTGAGACCGCTTAGAACCTCGGTTTTGGCTCCGTTGGAAATGCCCACATTCACAGCTAGCTTTTTCTTGCCATCTTTGGCTTTGGGCTCCGGTACTTCAACCGAAGCTTTCTTGTCTTTGTCGTAAATTAATGAACCTTCTGGGATTTGAAGGACATTCTTATGTTCTTCCAAGATTATCTCAGCGTTCGCGGTCATCTCGGCTTTCAGCTCACCGCCGGGATTATTGATCGAAACTCGGACTTCAAAAGTAGTGACGTTATCTTTCTCTACGCCCATGGGCGAGATCTTGGTGACTTTGCCGTTGAAAGTCTTTTCCTTAAAGGATTCCACCTTGATACGAGCAGGCTGACCCAAGTAAACCTTCCCAATGTCGCTCTCATCCACTTTACCTTTGACATAGACCTCACTGGTGTCGCCCAGAGTCATAACCAGCGTGGCGGATGATCCGAGTACGAGAATGGAGCTGACGGCGTCGCCAATTTCCACGTCACGGGAGAGGACAATGCCGTCTATAGGAGAGACGATGTCCGTATACCCAAGTTGTTCCTCAAGCTGCTTGAGAGTGGCACGATCCTGCGCGACTTGTCCCTGGGATTGCGCAATCTTCGCCCTCAGAACCGTCACCTGTGCCTTGGCTACGTTCTGTTTGTTGAGAGCGAGTTCATAATTTCGTTGCGCGTCCTCCAGTGCTGAAGTTGAGACTACGCCTTCCTTAGCCATGCCCATGGCACGGTCGTAGGCACGTTTCAGGAGCGGCACATCGGGACCTTCCGCGTCCACGCGGGCGCGTTCGTAGTCAGCCTCGGCACTCTTCAGGCTCGCCTCGGCTGCCTGCAGTCCTGCCTTAGCTTGGTCAACCTGCGCCAGGATCTCTTCCTTATCTAACTGGGCCAGGAGTTGCCCTTTTTTCACGCGATCACCGTATTCGACGAAGAGTTTCTTTACGATGCCGCTGGCTTTCGATTTCACCTCTACCTTGGTAATGGGGGTGACCTTGCCTGTCGCGACTACGCTCTTCGCCAAATCATTGCGTTCTACCTTGGCCAGTTTGGAAGGATCGATCTTGGTACCCCCGTGGGTAAACGCGTAGAGAACGCCGGCAAATATGAGAACCGCCGCTACAACGATTCCAATGATTATGATTCTTTTGCGTCGCTTTTTTTTCCCGTTCCCGTTGCCGTTCACATCCGCCTCCTAAACAATTGCACCCCTCGTCTGCAACTATGAATATGAATACGTGCCTAGTCACAGTTTTGTTCCGAAGTTTGCCAACAGCGAGAGTGGCCTTCATGGGCGCTGACTGTGGGGTACCTCCGGTGGTCTTAGACCGATCAGTGCTCGAAATGGAAGCAGGAAATCTTGGGTTTGAGAACCACGAGGAACAGGAAAAGTCAGCTGGCTCAGCCCAAAAAATGCTTCCTTAATACCTAGTCTACAACAACTTAAATCGCTGGGTTTCCGATGTTAAAATTAGCCTTCCATGATCGTCTTTGTGCTGCGGCTGGCTTTCGTGATCCTGCTGCTGGTCGCGGCCAATGCCTTCTTCGCCGCCGCCGAATTCGCTCTGGTGAGCATTCGCGACACTCGCATCCAGCAGCTTATTGCTGCCCGACGCATCGGGGCGCGCACCGTCCAGAAGCTGCACCGCAATCTTGATGAACTGGTGAATGGAGTACAGCTGGGGGTCACGATCGTCAGCCTCACTCTGGGATGGATTGGCGAGCCTTTAGTAGCCAGACTGGTTGAGAGCCTCCCATTTGTTCATCGGGTTCCCCATGCCGCCGTTTACGCCCATACCATCGCAATCGTCATTGCCTTCAGCCTGATCACCTGCATGCACGTGATCCTGGGAGAACTGGTGCCGAAATCCCTGGCGTTGCAGCGGGCCGAGCAGATCGCCTTGGCCGTAGCCGCGCCGATGGACGTGTTCCTGACCCTGACCCGGCCAGTGCTTTTTCTGATGAGCCGCGCAGCCGGGACGGTTTTGCGCCTGTTTGGCTCGCGGAAGCTCCGGCAAGGGCCCATCCACTCACCAGACGAACTAAAACTTATAGTGACGGCCAGCCGCCAATTTGGGCAGATTCCCCCGGCTCAGGAAGAGATGATCCATCACGCCCTGGAGCTAGACAATGTTACTGTCCGCGAGGTCATGGTGCCACGTCCCGACATTTTTTCCCTGCCGGGTGATATGACCCTCGATGAGGCGCTGAGCAAAGTTGTGGAAGAGCAGCATTCACGTATCCCGGTTTACGACCCGCAGAGCGGCCCTGAACACATCATCGGCGTGCTCTATGCGAAGGACCTCATGCGCTGGACCCGGTTGCGGCTAAGCATCAGCCCCCTGCAACCGGTGGCCACACGCATTTCTACCATGAAGATCAGCCAGATCATGCACGATGTATTGGTCGTTCCCGAGACCAAGGTTCTGATCGAACTGCTGGATGAGTTCAAGGAACGCAAACGGCATATGGCGGTCGTGGTGGACGAGTTTGGTTCGACGGCCGGTGTAATTACTGTCGAGGACGTTCTCGAGCAATTGGTGGGTGAGATCGAGGACGAATTCGATGCGCCCCCTCCACAGCAGCCCACAGTCGAGGGCCAGATTGCGATTCTGCTGGACGGCTCAACCAGCATCCGTGATCTTGAGTATCAGTATCAGCTTTCCGTCCCTCGCGATTCCGGATTCGAAACTCTGGCCGGCTTTGTTCTGGCGCGCCTGCAGAGAATTCCGCGGACAGGAGAAAGTTTTGAGCATGATGGACATCGTTACACGGTCGAAGAAATGGAAGGTCGCCGCATAGCGAAAATCAGAATCGAAAAACTGGAGGCAGCGCGACTGGGGCAGGCGGGAGACTAACTTTCATAGTAAGTTCTGATCTCGAAGGTGACCACCCCGTGTCGTTTCGGGCGAACCGCGAAATTCGCCGTGAGGGATTGCCGTCACCGTGTGACCTCTGTGCTAGTGGTTAAATCTCACAAAAGCTAATCGACTTTCATGCTCCGCTATCTCGTTTTACGTCTGTTGTACATGCTCCCGGTAGTTTGGCTCGTTGTATCGCTGGTCTTTCTGTTGATTCATCTCGTTCCCGGCGATCCTGTCGCTCAGATGCTCGGCGAAGGTGCGCCCGCGGCCGATGTTGAGACGACTCGTCACGCTTATGGTCTCGATGTCCCACTTGCACAACAGTACGTTCATTATTGGAAAGGGGTACTGCATGGCGATCTCGGGCTATCCCTTCGATTCAATCAAAGCGTCAGCAGCCTCATCGCCCAGCGTTATCCTCTCACTCTGCAACTGACCGTCGCCGCGTTGCTTGTGGCTGTCCTGCTCTCGGTACCGGCCGGCGTCCGCTCAGCTCAACGCCGCAATCGCTGGGATGACCGCCTGCTCAGCGTGATCAGCCTCTTTGGTTTATCCTTCCCCAACTTCGCTCTCGGACCCATTCTAATTCTGTTCTTTTCTATCCACCTCGGACTGCTGCCCGTCTCAGGTTCCGGAACGTTCATGCATCTTGTTCTCCCGGCAATCACCATGGGCGGGGCGCTGGCTGCTATCCTTACGCGCATGGTGCGCACCTCGATGCTCGAAGAACTCAGCCATGACTACATCCGAACCGCTCGTGCCAAGGGTTTAGCCGAGCACACAGTCGTGTATCGGCACGCGCTCCGCAATGCAATGATTCCGATCATCACTGTACTCGGCCTGCAATTCGGTGCTCTATTGGCTGGAGCCATTGTGACGGAAACCATTTTTTCGTGGCCGGGAATTGGGCGGCTTACGATTCAGGCAATTTCCAATCGCGATTATTATCTCGTGCAGGGCTGCATCTTGGCGATCGGATTGACCTATGTCGCGGTGAACTTTCTGACAGATTTGCTGTACTCGCTGGTGAATCCAAGGATAAGGCAATAAATATGGGGCCCAAGTCGCGCAAGCTACTCCAGAGCGGCTTGCGGGGATGGTCACAGTTCATTGCGATTCCCTGCTGTGCGGGCTGTTACTAGATGTCCAGCACCGCCATTTCGCTCCCCCGACTTGCTCGCCACAACCCGCTGGCGGCCACGGGTACAGTATGGGTAGGCATTTTTGTAATCCTCGCGATTTTTGCGCCCTGGTTCGCACCCCACGATCCTGCCCAGATCGATCTACCCAATCGACTGCAACGCTCATCGTCAGCGCACTGGTGCGGAACCGATGAATTAGGCCGCGATATCTCTTCTCGCCTGATTTTCGGCTCCCGTATTTCCGTGATGGTTGGCAGCAGCGTGGTGGCGGTTTCACTTTTCCTGGGCTTGGTCATCGGCTCGATCGCTGGATACTACGGCGGGCGCCTGGATCGTTTTGTCAATGTGATCGTGATGAATGCATTCTTATCGTTTCCCGGGATCCTGATCGCCATCGCCTTCGTTGCTTTTCGTGGCCCCGGCGTCTTCAATCTGGTGCTAGCGCTTTCTCTCGGGGGCTGGGTCGGCTATGCCCGGCTAGTTCGGGCGCAGGTTTTGGCCGCACGTGAGCGCGAATATGTGGAAGCTTCAAGGGCTCTGGGTGCAACTGATTTTCGTGTAGTCGTCCGTCATATTCTGCCCAATATCATTCAGCCTGTGATCGTGCAAGCTGCTATCGGCATGGCGGGCGCGATTCTTGCCGAAGCCACCATGAGCTTTCT
>Ga0075424_100000014_pt1 | contig 81861 bp, 54 predicted proteins | sample SoiMethybrSBSTD3_FD_75301 | JGI IMG/M metagenome (GOLD analysis project Ga0075424, IMG submission 75301) | Bulk soil microbial communities from a Populus tree surrounding site in Tennessee, USA - Soil MetaG P. TD hybrid SBSTD3 | ecosystem: Environmental > Terrestrial > Soil > Tree plantation...
GTCGTCGGTCGTGCCGATTTTCAGCTGGTGCGTACCGCCGAAGTGCGGCTCGCCCGGGATGAACGTCACCGTCGCCTTCAGCTCGTACCGGTTCTGCGGCCGATCCTGCGACGACTCGTTCGGCCCGTAGACCAGGTTGTTGCTCAACTCGATGCTGGACGGATTCCCTTTCACGTCGGTGCCGTCGGGGAATCCGTACGCGCCCACGGCCGACGCCGGCTGCGGGATGTAGTTGGTGTGATAGCCGCCGTAGCCGTAGATCGCGTCGATCAGCAGGTTGTTGTTCGGCGAGCTCTGGAGCTCCGCCTTCCACGTCTGATCCGGCTGCCGCTGCAGCGTCGTCGACGGCAGCGGACGCAGCTGGCCGGCGCCGCCCATCGTCGAATGATGCTTGACGGCGCTGAACTGCGAGGCGATCAGCTTCGTGCGCGGATTGATCTGATAATTGGTCTTCCAGTTGAACTGCGGGAGCGTCTGCTTGGTCTGTCCCGGCGTCGTGCCGCCGCACGTCGCGAACCAGCAGCCGTCGGCGTTCGGCGCCACGACGAACCCGATCTGCCCTTGCGTGACCGCCTGCTCGCTCATCCCGCCGTAGAACCACAGCTTGTCCTTGACGATGCGGCCGCCGAAGTCGAAGGTGTAGTCGTAGAAGCCGGGGCTGACGATCGGGTTCGTGTTCGTGATGCCCTGCGCCGCGAGCTCCGGCGTCACGTTGTTGCCCTGCCACCGCGGGTTCTCGTACGACGACCGCGCGCCGCCGTGGAAGGTGTTGCTGCCGGACTTCATCACGGCCTGCTGCGCGACGCCGGGAAACGCGATCTCCGCATTGTTGCCGCTGCTCTTGAACTGCGCTTCCTCGAGCGCGAACGAATTGAGATAGACGGCGGTGTCCGCGTCGTGCGCGGTGACGGTGTTGATGCCTTCGATGTCGAGCGTCGGCTGGAGCACGACGCCGTAGGTGATGATCGCCGAGCGCGACGCGAGGTTGCTGTCGCCGACGTCAGGCTTGGTCTGGATGCTGATGCCCGCCGCGAGCGGCAGCATCTCCTGCATCGTGCCGCCCATCGGAATGCTGCGCAGCTGATCCTGCACGAGCGTCGTCTGGCCGGCGACGTTCACCGTGTCGACGACGGGGCTCTGACCGGAGACCTGCACCGTCTCCGACAGCGTGCCGATCTTCATCTGCATGTCGACGCGGCCCGCGGATCCGGTCGTCAGGTGGACGTCCGTGCGCACCGTGGATTGAAACCCGGAGAGCTCGAACGCGACGCTGTACACGCCGGGCGGCAGCTCGAGCACCCGATAGTCGCCGTCGACGCCGGTCACCGCAGCCAATTGCGGCACCTGCAGCGAGGGACTCTTGATCGTGACCGTCACGCCGGGCATCGCGCCGCCCGATTCGTCGGTCACCCTGCCGACCAGACTCGCCGATTGCGCCGACTGGCCGCGTGCGCTCGCGGGAGCCAGCAGTGCGGCGGCGCCGCACAGTATCGCCACTCCGATCGCGGGACGAATGCGACGCATGTGGACGTCCTCCTATCGACTGCGTGTTGCGATGATCGTGCGCGCTGCTACTGCCGCCGCGAACCTCCCGTCGACGTCGTCGAGGTCGGCGTCAGCTTGATCGGCTGCACGAACGCGCCGTTGCCCGCCGAATCCCAGACCGCGAAGCGGACCCATTTCTTTCCGGTCGCGTCGAACGGAATCTGGAAATGGTGTTTGCCGAACGCCGGCAGATCGGTCACCGGAATGATCTGGCGATCGGTTTTCTGCCCGTCGCCCCAGACGACCTCGGCGAACTCCAGCGGGAAGGTCCACTCGACGTCGGCGGCGATCGTGCGCTGCCGGCCCGTGCCCTGCACCGCGTACGACGGGATGAGCACCTCGCCCGACGACACGAAGTAGTCGCCCTTCTTCATCGCGTCGACGATCGGCTTCCAGTTGTCGATGCCCGGCTGTCCCTCGGTCTTGATGTAGTTCACCGGGTTGTTCGCGTAGAAGTCGTCGCCCGGGCCGTTCTCGTAGGTCTCGGTGATGGCCGACATGAACTTCGGCGGCGTCGGCTTGTCGGCGACCCAGTTGTTGATGTCGTCCCAGAGCGCCATGCAGCGGTAGTCGCAGAGCCGCTCCTCGGAGCGATCGACGCCCATCCCCCAGCGGAACCCGATGCCGCGATAGTTCTCGTCGAGGAAGTACGCCTTGTCCTTGAACGCGAACGGATAGCCGGCCGACCCTTTCGTGTTCGGGTGCGGCATGAAGAAGATCATGTTCTCGCGGTGGGCCATCTCCATCATGTCGGCGGGCCCGCCGATGTGATAGAGCTTGCCGTATTTCGGGTGATCTTCGACGAGCGGCTGCCCCGGTTTGCGGCCGGTCCAGTACACGGGATGCGATTTCAGGAAATCGTTGTGCGCGTGGAACTGGTTGTCGGGGCCGGCGTCGGGAATCAGGAAGAGCTCCTCGTTCGGCATCACGAGAAAGTCCTTCCGTGACTGCAGGCGCGCCATCTCGTAGTACAGCTCGAGCCCTTTGAGCCGCGCCTCCTCGGCGTTGGCGCTGCCGGCGCCGCCCGCGCGGCCGCCGCCTTCAGCGCCGCGCGCGCCGCCCGCGGGCGGATTCTGCCGCGGGCCGATCACCGTCGTGCCGCGCGGCACGATCCCGCCGCCGCCGACCGGCTCGAAGACGTTGATGCCGGTCGCGCGCGCGAGCTCGAAGTCGGGCAGCACGTTGTCCAGGCCGCCGCTGCCGAGCAGCCGCGGCACCGGGCTCGTGTGAAAGTGGCGCGCCATGACCCAGTAGCCGGGAATCGGCTTGTAATGATCGTTGCGCGTGTAAGCGAGCGCCGCCTCGATCGTCGGCTGCGCCGCGCCCGATCCGACGAGCAGGTAGATCGGCATCCGCTGCCACGTCCCCGGCCGCGCATTGTAGAGCGCGAAGTTCTGACGGCGATCCTCGGCGCCGCGCCCCGCGTCGGCGGGATCGGCTTCGCTCTCCGCCTGCCTGATCCCGAACGAGTACGACGAGGCGCTGTCCTTGCGGTACCACGAGTAGCCGAGGTTCACCGAGATCTCGCGCGTCCAGAAAAAATTGTGCGGCGGCGGGAACGCGGCGATCGCGCCGCCGGGCATCTCCGCCGCGAGCACGCGATTGGCGGAGACGACGGCCGCGGGATTCTGATTCACCGCGGCGTCGAGCCGGTAGTCCTGCCACGCGTTGGTGATGTCGCGCCACGCGAGGCGCGACGCCGGCTGAATCTCGAGCCCTTTGACGCCAGCGTCGTACTTGTACGCGACGGAGGGCTCGTCGGTCTTCGCGATCACTTCCTGCCGGATCAGGTTCGTGCCCTTGTAGACGGTGTACTGCAGGCGGCCGGCGAAGATCCCCATCTCGACGCCGGGGAACGAGACCTCGATGCGGTTGCCGTTGGTCTTCACGTCGCAGCCGGTCGCCTTGTAGCTCGCGGTCGCGCGCCTCACCTCCGACGCCTTGCGCGGAAGCCCCGGCTGGTTCGTACCGGGAATGCCGTTGGGCGGCGGCGTCGAGTTGCCGTGCGCGACTTCGTCGCCCGGCACGCGCAGCGGCGCGTCCCAGAAGGCGTCCCACTTGTATTTGTCGAGAATCGCCTGCGTCACCTCGCCGTACGCTTCCTTCAACGCCGGATATGCTTCCTGATCCAACCGCCGATAGCCGGACACGACGCGGAATTCAGGCGCGAGGTTCGAGCCGAGCGTCGTCCACGATCCGCCCTTGCGGCGAATGGCGAGATCCTGAATCACCGGCGCGCCGCCGGCGACGGCCAGCCGGAGCCGGAGCTCGTCGCTCTTGTCGCCGTCCCACGTCAGCGTCAGCGTGTTCGCGTCGGCGGCCGCGGCGAGCCCCGGCGCCGCCCTGTACGCCGACAGGTTGCAGGACAACGGATCGGCCTGCGCAGGCCGAGCGGCAAGCGCGGCCGCGAGCAGGAGCAGGATGCTCGCGGCCACCCGGGCCATATTGCTCGCGCCGCGAGAACACGTCGACTCAATCCACATATTCACCTCGGGTGTCGCCCGCAAGGCTATCAATTGCGCGGGGTCGATTTGTCGCAATCTGTCGCAGCCTCCGGCCCTGCGGCGCCATCAGTTTCGGCTTTCTGGATCGCCGGGGACGCGGGGCCCGCGTCAGCGCGAGGCCGTCGTCGGGACAGGTTGCAGCTTGATCGGCTGCACGAACGCGCCGTTTGTCGCGACGTCCCAGGCAGCGAAGCGCACCCACTTCTTCCCGGTTGCGTCGAACGGAATCTGGAAGCGCTTCTTGCCGAACGGCGGCAGATCGGCCGTCGAGATGATCTGCCGGCCGATCGTGCGGCCGTCCCCCCAGACCACCTCGACGAAGTCGAGCGGGAACGTCCATTCGACGTCGGCCGTGATCGTCCGCCGCGCGCCGCTGCCCTCGACCGCGTAGGACGCGATCAGCACCTCGCCGGAGGTGACGAAGTAGTCGCCGCGCTTCATCGCGTCGATGATCGGGCTGGTGTCGTCGACGGTCGGCAGGCGATCGAGTTTCACGTAGTTGACCGGGCCGTTCGCGTACATCGCGTCGTAGGGCGGCCTGCCGCGCTCGCCGATGTCCGAACGCGCTTCGGAGATCGCCTGCATGTGCTTCAAGGGCATCGGCCGATCGACGTACCAGTTCAACATGTCGTCGAACAGGGCGAGACAGCGATATTCGCACAGCCGCCGCTCCGATCCGTCGATGCCCATGCCCCATCGGAAGCCGGCGCCCTCGTAGGTGTCCTGCGCGAAGTGGGTCTCCTTCACACCGTCGGGGAACCCGGTCGATCCTTTCGAGCGCGGGTGCGGCATGTTGATGATCAGATTCTCGCGACGCGTCATCTCGAAGAGATCGGCCGGGCCGCCGAGGTGGTACACCCTGCCGTACTTCGGATGCTGCTCCACGAGCGGCTGGCCGTCGGCGCGGCCGATGGTCCAGAACGTCGGCTTCGACACCATCAGGTCGTGATGGCCGCCGATCTCGATCCCGGTGTTCTCCATGTTGGGCATCACGAGGAACGTCTTGTCCGACTGCCGCCTGGCGGCGTCGTAGTACTCGGCCTGCCCGGCGAGGAACGCTTCGGGGGATCGGCCGCGGCCGCCGTCTATCACTCCGAAGATGTTGATGCCGATCGCCTTCGCCGATTCGACGTCGTTCAGCCGGTTGTCGAGGCTCCCCGATTCCTTCAGCCGCTTGACCATCCCGACGTGGTAATGCGACCCCATCACCTGATAGCCGGGGAGCGGCACGAACGCGTCGCCGTGGGTGAACGCCAGCGCGGCGTCGATGGCGGCCGGCGCGCGATCGGGGCTGATGTAGAGGAACACCGGCATCTGCTGCCAGGTGCCCGGCCGCGCGCTGGTCAGCGCGAAGTTGTGCAGGAACTCCGGATCTTCTTCCTTTTCCGCCTGGCGGATCCCGAACGCGAACGCGGTCTCGCTGTCCTTGCGGTAGTAGGTGTCGCCGAGAATCTGGTTCGACTCACGCGCGCCGTAGAAGCTGTGCGGCGGCGGGAAGGCGGCAATCGATCCGCCGGCGAGCTCGGCGGCGATCAGACGGTTGCTGCTCCACACCGTGGCGGGATCGCGGTTGACGGCGCCGCCGAACCGCTGATCCTGCCAGCGTCCCGCGAGATCGCGCCAGGCGACGCGCGACCCGGCCTGAATCGGCAGCCCCTTCAACCCGGCGTCGTACTTGTAGGCGACGTTGTCGCGATCGGTCTTCGCCACGACGACCTGACGGATCAGGCTTGTACCCCTGAAAACGTCGTATTGCAGACGTCCCGCAAACACGCCTAGCGTGACGCCGGGGAACGTGACCTCGAGACGTGCGCCGTTGGTCTTCACCTCGCACGACGTCACCTGGTAGGCTGCGGCTGCCCGCGTGATCTCGTCGGGCGTGCGCGGCAACCCCTTCTGCTTGAACAGTCCGTTCATGGGCGGGATCGACGTCGCGTGCGTCGGCGGCCGCTTGCCGCTGCCCTCGATGTAGAGCGGCGCATCCCAGAACGCCTCCCACTTCCAGCGCTCGACGTCCGATTCCTTGATCTGGCCCTCGTGTATCGCTTCGTCGATCCAGGTGCTGTCGTCCTTCTCGAACAGCTCCCACACCTTCTTGCTCGGTTTGCCGCCGAGCGCTTCGATGGAATCGGGCCGCAGCTGCTGCTGCGTCATCCGCCGCATGCCCGAGACGACCCGGAATTCGGGCGTCGCGTTGGCGGCAAGGGTGGCCCATGCGCCGCTCTTGTGGCGCACCGAGAGCTCGCGGATCGTCGGCGTGCCGCGATCGATGGCGAACCGCACGCGCAGCTCCGATCCGTTCGCGCCGTCCCACGTCACGGTGAGCGTGTTGTCCGCCACCACAGATGCGAGCCCGGGCTGTGCCTTGTACCCGCTCATGTTGCACGTCAGCGGATCGGCCGACGCCGCGGAGGCGGCGAATGCCACCGCGAGAAGCGCGATGAGTGTGTTCAACAAATCCCGATTCACCACTCCCCCCAATCCCCAATCCCCAATCCCCAATCCCCAGTCCGCAATCACCGCCCCTCGGCGGTCGTCGGCGCCGCCGCGAGCTTCACCGGCTGGCTCATCGCGCCGTTGCCCGCGGAGTCCCACGCGGCGAAGCGCACCCATTTCTTACCGGCCGCGCTGAACGGGATCTCGAAATGATGGCTGCCCATCGGCGCGAGATCGGTCGTCGGGATGACCTGTCGATCCGATTTCGTCCCGTCGCCCCACACGACCTCGACGAAGTTCAGCGGGAAGGTCCACTCGACGTCGGCGGCGATGGTGCGATCGCGTCCGGATCCTTTCACCGTGAAGGTCGGGATCAACACTTCGCCCGAGGTCACGAACGAATCGCCGCGCATCAGCGCGCGGATCACGGGGCTCGGGTCGTCGGGCTTCGGCAGCGCGTCGAGCTTCACGTAGGTCACCGGCGAGCTCGCGTAGATCTCGTCGCCCGGCTGCTGGTGGCGCACTTCTGAAATCGACAGCATGTATTTGGGCGGCTCCGGCTTGTCGGCGACCCAGTTGTTCATGTCGTCGAACAGCGGCTGGCAGCGGTACTCGCACAGCCGCTCTTCCGATCGGTCGAGCCCCATCCCCCAGCGGAAGCCCATGCCCTGATAGTGCGGATCGTTGAAGAACGGCAGGTCCTTCACCGAGTCGGGATAGCCCGTCGATCCCTTCGTGCGCGGGTGGGGCATGTTGATCAACACGTCCTCGCGCCGCGCCATCTCCATCAGATCGTCGGCGGTCGCGATGTGGTAGACCTTGCCGTACTTCGGATCGGTGTCGACGAGCGGCTGGTTCGCCGCGCGTCCGCTCGTCCAGTACACCGGATGCGAGAACAGGAGATCGGTGTGGCCGCCGAGCGGGCTGCCGTAGAACTCCTGATCCGCCATCACGAGAAAGTTCACGTCGGAGTGGCGCTTCGCGCCCTCGATCGAGTTGTAGCGGATCTGCAGCGGATCGCCGCCGCGCCCGCGCCCCGCGCCGCCGGGACCGCCGCCCGGTCCGCCTCCGCGGCCGCCTCCGCCGCCGCGTCCGCCGCCCGCCGCTGCCGCCGGCGGCGGTTCGGTCCGCGACGCCGCCGCGACCGGCCGCGCGCCCGGGAACGTCGCGCCTTCGGGCGTCGCGTCCGCGCCGCCGCCGACCGAATCGATCTGGCTGACGATCGTGATCCCGAGCGCTTTCAGCGCGACGAGATCGGGGATGTCCGCGTCGAGGCTGCCGGCCGCGCCGAGCCGCTGCCCGAGGTCCATGTGGTAATGATGGTTCATCACCTGGTAGCCGGGCAGCGCCTTGTAGCGATCGCCGTGCGTGAAGGCGAGCGCCGACTGATACGCCGCCTGCGCCGGCTCGCTCGTCGGATAGAGAAACAGCGTCATGCGCTGCGTGCTGCCGGGGCGCGCGCTGTAGAGCGCGAAGTTCGCCTGCCCTTCCGATTCGTCCTCGTGCTCCGCCTGACGGATGCCGAAGGAGAACGTCGCCTCGTCGTCCTTGCGGTAGTAGTTGTAGCCGAGGTTGATCGCGACCTCGCGCGCCCAGAAGAACGTGTGCGGCGGCGGAAACGCGACGATCGATCCCGCGCTGCCGCGCTCCGCGATCACGAGACGGTTGCTCGTCTTCAGCGGCACCGCTTCGTCGTTCTTCGCGCCGCCGAAGCGATAGTCCTGCCACGCGTTCGCGGTGTCGCGCCAGACGACGCGCGCGCCGCCGCGCGTCGTCAGCCCCTTCAGCCCGGCGTCGTACTTGTAGGCGACCCACGGCTCGTTCGTCTTCGCGACGATCTCCTGCTGCACGAGATTGCTGCCCTTGAACACCGAGTACTGCAGCGCGCCGGCAAACACGCCGAGCTGAACGCCGGGGAACGCAATTTCGAGCCGCGCGCCGTTGGTCCTCACCTCGCAGCTCGTCGCGCGATACGCGGCGGCGGCGCGCTTGATCTCCTCCGGCTTGCGCGGCAGCCCGGGCTGGTTCGCGACGCCTTCCGCCGGCGGCGGGTTCCCGCCGCGGCCGTTCGGCGCGCTGAGATCGAGCGGCGCGTCCCAGAACGGCTCCCAGCGGTACCGATCGACGATTGCGGAAGTCAGCTCGACGCCGAGGCCGCGCAACGGGCTCATCTGCTGGTTGCTCATGCGCCGCAGGCCGGACACCACGCGGTAGTCGGGCGTCACGCGCGTCGCGAGCACGCCCCACGCCGCGCCTTTCTTCCGTACCGCGAGCTCCTGGATCACCGGTGCGCCGTTCTCGACGACGAACCGGAGGCGCAGCTCGTCGCCGCGCTCGCCGTCCCACGTGACGCTCAGCGCGTTGTCGGCGACGGCCGCGGCAAGGCCGCTGGCCGGCTTGTACGCCGAGAGGTTGCAGGACAGCGGATCGGCGCGCGCGGAGGACGCCGCGAACACGAGCAGCGCGAGCGTGGCGCGGAAAGGTGTGTTCATCGCAGTCGCCTGTGTTGAGGTTTGCGCCGCTTCAGGAAGTCAGCGCCACTATAGGCAGCCCCCGCGCGGCGAGATGTCGCAAGTTGTCGCAGCATCACGCGGCGCCGGGGGGAAACGCGCCCAACGCGCCGGCCGGCGTGAGGCAGTAGCCGTCGCCGTGGACGGTGTGGATGAAGCGCGGGTGATGCGCGTCGGCCTCGACCTTTTTCCGCAGCCGCGCGATCGCGTGGTCGACCGAGCGCGTGCTCGGCACGTCGAGATAGCCCCAGACCTCGCGCAGCAGCTCGGTGCGGTGGACGACGCGCTCCTGGCGCTCGGCCAGGTACTGCAGGAGCTCGAACTCCCGATGGGTGAGGTGGAGCGTGCGGCCGCCGCGCGTCGCGTGCTGCGATCGAAAATCGATCGTCACCGGCCCGAGCGACAGCTGCTCCATCGCGGGGCGCGCGCGGCGCAAAACCGCCTGCACGCGCGCGAGGAACTCCTCGAGGTCGAAGGGCTTGGTGATGTAGTCGTCGGCGCCGAGGTTCAGCCCGCGCAGCTTGTCGGCCTTCTGGCCGCGCGCGGTCAGGATGATGATCGGCGCGCGGCTGCCCTGGCGGAGCACGCTGCACAGATCGAAGCCGTTGGTCCCCGGCAGCATGATGTCGAGGACGACGAGATCGGGCGCGACCTCGCGCGCCCTGGCGAGCGCCGCGTCGCCGTCGGCGACGCACGTCACGTCGAAGCCGCAGAACGTCAGGTTGTCGCGCAGCACCCGCGCGAGCGCCGCGTCGTCCTCAACGACGAGAATCCGCTTGTTCATCCTCTGCCTGCGCCGCGATCGTCACGGCGACGGTCGTGCCGACGTTCACCGTGCTGCGGATGTCGAGCTGGCCGCCGTGATCGCGCACGATGCGCTTCACGATCGCCAGGCCGAGGCCGCTGCCGCCCTGCGGCGCGTGGCGGCCCCGCACGAAGCGGCGCGTGACCTGATCGATCTCGTCCGCCGGAATGCCGCGGCCGGCGTCGCTCACCTCGAGCACCACGGCGCCCGGGCCGTCGCGCCGCGCGGCGATTCGCAGGCGGCGCCGCTCCGGCGAGTAGCGGATCGCGTTGTCGACCAGGTTCTCGAGCATCAACCCGATCGCGGTGCGATCGGCGCGCAGCGGCGGCAGATCGGCGGCGATGTCGACCTGCGTCTCGAACGCCCCGGCCGCCAGCTGCTGGCGGAAGTCCTGCAGCACGTCGTCGACGAGCGCGTCGACGGCGACCGGCTCGAAGCAGTACACGTTGGCGACGTCGGTGATGCGCGACAGCGCGAGGAGGTTGTCGACCAGGCGCGTCAGCCGCTTCGATTCCTGCACGACCATCTGCGCGTACTCCCGCTGTCCCGCCGGCGTGCTCACGCGCCCCGAGACCAGCGTGTCGCCGACGGCGCGAATCGCGGCGATTGGAGTCTTGAGCTCGTGCGTGACGGTCGACACGAACTCCGATCGCATCTCGGCGAGGCTCGCGCTCGCGCGCACCGCGCGGGCGCTCAGGACGAAGCCGAACGCGAGCGAGAGCGCGGCGAGCGCGGCGATCATCAACGTGCGATCGGCGCCGGAGATGGCCGCCGCCAGCGTCGGATCGGCGACGGCGCTCACGCGGACCGCCCACTGCAGGTCCGGCAGATCGCCGGGCCGGTCGAGCGCCACGAGCAGCGGATCGAAGAAGATCACCGGGAACACGCGGACGCTCGTCGGGCTGTCGGGGCCGGCGTTCTGCGTCCGCGCGATGCCGCGGCCCTGCTCGTCGACGACGGCGAGCGCGAGCCCCGATGCCGCGCCGCCGATCCGCGCGACCTGATTGGTGAGCTCAGGGAAGTAGTGCTCGCGCACCCACGGCAGGCTCACCATGAACCCGAACACGCCTTCCAGCTCCTCGCGGAACGGATCGCGGTAGAGGAGCCGCGCGATCACCTGATACGGCGTCCCCTGGATCGACAGCTGGAAGACCGAGAACCGACGCGCGTGCGCGACGTCGATGCCGATTCTGTTCACGATGAGCGACGCGACGCCCTCGTCGGCGTGCACCGTCACGGGAAACCGATTCGCGGCGTCGACTTCGTCCATCCACGCCGGCGGCCGATCCGATCGCGTGAAGAACACGACGGAGCCCGGCGTGACGACGCCGCGCGCGGCGAAGAACGATTCGGGGTACGGATACCGCGCGAACGCGCCGGCGACGACGTTGCTGACGTCGTACGGCGGATCGAGCATGAACGCGTTCCAGTCGGGCGAGGAGAGCACCGACTTCTGCACCGCGCGCATGTCGCGCGTCAGCGCCGTGACCAGCAGCTCGGCGCCCTCCTCGGCGCGCCGTTCGACGAGCAGCGCCGAGCTGCGCTGCCACTCGCGGACCGCGCGATAGCCGAACCACGTCAGCATCGCCACCGACACGCAGACGCCGGCGGCCATCCAGCCGGTACCCCACCGGACGCGCGGCCGCATCACTGCAGCAGCTCCCGCTCGCGATAGTACCGCGCCGCGCCCTCGTGGAGCGGAATCGGCATCGCCGGCGCCTGCTCGAGATCGATGAACCGCAGCGCGTCCTGCGACGAGGAGAGCGACGGCAGCGCGTCGAAGAAGCGCCGCGTCAGGTCGTAGACGAGGCCTTCGTCGAGCCCGCTCCGGCAGACGAGCACGCTGTCGACGCCGATCGTGTGCACGCCGGCAGCGAGGTGCGGATACGTGCCCCGCGGAATCACCGTCGCGCGAAGGAACGGATACTCGTGGCGCAGCCGCTCGATCGGCGTGCCGGTCAACGGCATCAGCCGCGCGCCCGCGTCGGTCGCCATCCGCACCGAATCGGCGGGGAAAATCGCGTTGTCGAACATCGCGTCGATCGTGCCGTCGACCAGCCGCCGCGCCGCCTCGTTGAACGGCAGCATCTCGCTGCGCACCGCCGACGGCTCGATGCCGAACGCATGGAGGATCAGCCCCGCGGTGAGCGCGGTGCCGCTGCCCGGCGGCCCGACGCCGATGCGGCGGCCGCGCAGATCCTTGACGTCGTGAATGCCCGGATCGCGTCCGACGACGAGGTGCACCGGCGTGAGCTGCAGCACGGCGACGCCGCGCAGCCGATCGAACGGGCGCGACGCGCCCTCGAGCCGGCCGACGAACGCGATGTAGGCGACGTCGGCGAAGGCGAACCCGAGATCCGCGTCGCCGCGCTGAATCGCCTCGAGGTTGGTCACCGCGCCCGCGGTCGGATGGATGTCGACCTTCACGTCCGGCATCGTTCGCGCGTACGCGCGCGCGAGCCCCTCGCCGACCGGATAGAAACCGCCGCCCGGCGTGCCGGTGGAGATGCGGACGGTCGTCGGCGGCCGCGGTGCCGGCGGCTGGCGGCAGGCGCCCAGCGGAATCATCAGCGCGGCGCAGGTCAGCGCCGCACGAGGCACGCCGCTCCGCCGAGCCACGCCTGGGCCACCCATGGGACGACGGCCAATATATACCGCGCCGCCGTCGGAACGTGGCTCGGGCTTACGGTTTCATCGAACCCAAGAAGGAAATCCGTTCGCCACGGTGTCCGCGAATGTCGCGGCGCTGAGACGAACGATGGAGCCTGCGATGCGCAGAGTGCGCTCCGCTGGACTTGTTGTTCTTCCTCCCGGCATCAATCGTGGCGAGCGGTATCGCGGATGGTGGGAGTCGGTTTCGCGCGAAATCCGAATCCCGAATCCCTAATCCCGGTTCTCCGTGCCCGAGCGGGCGCCCTTCTCGACGAGATAGTCGACGACCGACTGGAACTTCAGGGCTTTCGCGGCGTCGAGGGCGGTGCGTCCGTCGACGTTCGCGGCGTTGACGTCGACGCCGCGCTCGGCGACCAGCTTCACGGCGTCGAGCGCCAGCGCTTCGCGCTCGCCGCGCGCCGGCTGCAGCCACGCTTCGCCGCCGCCCATGCCGACGGCCGCCATCAGCGTCGTCGTCACGTCCTTGCGGTGCTGGAACCCGGCGCCGCCGCGGCCTTCGACGACGTGGTCGCCGTGGTGGACGAAGAGCGCGTCGGCGCCGTGATCGAGCAGGACGCGCATGATCGCGGGGCCGCCGAACCGCGCCGCGAGCCACAGCGGCGTGGCGCCGACGAGCTCGGGGCTGAAGTGAAAATCCTTCGACGAGCGGCGGGTCGGCGTCCAGCCTTCGACCGGCGCGTTCACGCTCGCGCCGTGCGCGACGAGCGCGCTCACCATGCGCTCGTCGCGGCGCATGATCGCCGCGTGCAGCGCGGAGAAGCCGGCGCGGGCGGCGTTGGCGTCCGCGCCGCGGTCGAGCAGGAAGTCGACGAGGTCGCGATGGCCGGCATGCGCGGCGAGCGTCGTCGCGCTCACGCCCCACGCGTCGGCGTCGTCGACGTTCGCGCCGGCCGCCACGAGCAGACGCGCCGACGCGAGATCGCCGGCGCGCGCGGCGAACATCAGCGCGGTGTCGCCGCCCTGCGGGATCGCGCGGTTGTAGTCGAGATGGCCGTGCGGCGGCACCGCCATCACTTCGGTCCGGACGTCCGACCGCGCGCGCACGTCGGCGCCGTGCGCGAGGAGCGCCTTCACGACGTCGGGATGCTGCTGCGCGACGGCCCACATCAGCGCCGTCTGGCCGCGCGCGCCGTGCGCGTTCACGTTCGCGCTCTTCGCGGCGAGCAGCTCGACGACGGCAGGGCTGCCTGATCGCGCGGCCGCCATGATCGGCGTCTCGCCCGCGACCAGCGCGGCGTTCGGGTCGGCGCCTGCCTGCAGCAGCCGGCGCACCATCGGCTCGCTCGCGTTGACGCTCGCGTTCCAGAGCGGCGTGACGCCGAGATCGGTCGCCGCGTTGACGCGCGCGCCGGCGCGAATCAGCAGATCCGCGGTCTCGACGTCGTCGCGATAGGCGGCCCAGTGCAGCGCGGTCGTGCCGTCGGGATCCGCAGCGTTGACGTCGGCCTTCCTCTGCAGCAGCGCGCGCACGCCAGCCGCGTCGGCGCTCTTCGCCGCGGCAACGATCGACGAGCCGTCGGCGGCGGCCTTCGTCGTCCCGGATAACCACAGAGACGCAGAGACACAGAGAGAGACGACGGTTCGGCGGGTCGGCCTGCGCAGCAGGCCGACTAGCGGTGGCCGCGGATCGTGCGCACGAACAACATGAGGAACCGCAGGTGTTGTTCGTGCGCACGATTCGCGGTCACCGCGCGTCGCTTCGCGACGCCCGCCGAACCGTCGACCGTCTTCTCCGTGCCGCCGTGTCTTTGTGGTTATGACCACTTCACAGCCCGGACAGCGTTTCGAGCGGCAGCTTGCCGGTGCTGCCGCCGATCTTCTCCACCGGCGCGCCCATCTTGTCCATCAGCGTCACGAGCAGGTTCGCCATCGTCGGCTTGTTCGCGTAGGCGAGGTGCTGGCCGCCCTTGATCGTCCCCGAGCCTCCGCCGACCACGAGCAGCGGCAGATTGTCGCCGGAGTGGCGCGTGCTGTTCGAGATGCCCGAGCCGTAGAGGATCGTGACGTGGTCGAGCAGCGAGCCGTCGCCGTCGCGCGTCGCGCGCAGCTTCGCCAGGTACTGCGCGAACAGCTGCGTGTGGTAGCGGTTGATCTTCGACATGTGCGCGATGATCTCCGGCACGTCGTTGTGGTGCGACAGCGGATGGTGCGCCTCGGGCACGCCGATCTGCGGGTACGGGCGCGCGCTCTGCTCCTTGCCGATCATGAACGTGATGACGCGCGTCAGATCGGACTGGAACGCGAGGAGCTGCAGGTCGAGCATCAGCGCGAGGTGATCCTCGAACACCGGCGGCGCGCCCTGCGGCTGCTCCAGCGTCGGCAGCTCGAGGTCCGACTGCTCCTCCGCCTTCCCGATCCGCCGCTCGACGTCGCGCACCGACTCGCTGTACTCGTCGATCTTCGTGCGATCCTGCGCGCCCAGATTGCGGCGGAGGCTCGCGAGCTTGTCGGTCACCGAGTCGAGAATGCTCTTGCGCTGCCGGAGCCGCGCCTCGCGCGCCTTCCAGTCGGTGCTGCCGCTGTCCCCGAACAGCCGCTCGAACACGGCGCGCGGATTCCACTCCATCGGCAGCGGCTGCGTCGGGCTGCGCCACGACAGCGTGTGCGTGTACACGCAACTCAGATTCCCCGTGCACGCGCCCGCGTTCGCCGGCACGTCCATCGACAGCTCGAGCGAGGGCAGCTGCGTCTCGCTCGCGAAGTGCCGCCCGAGCAGCTGATCGATCGACACGTCGGCGACGATCTCGATCTCGTTGCGGCCGCCGCGCACGGTGCCGGTCAGAAACGATCCCGACGCGCCCGCGTGGATGTAGTTCCAGTTCGCCTTGATGCCCGAGAGGACGAGCATCTGGCTGCGGTACTCCGCGAGCGGCTCGAGAATCGGCGTCAGCTCGAACGCCGCGCCGTCGGCCTTCGGCAGCCAGTACTCCATCGCCATGCCGTTCGGCACGTAGAAGGCCTGGAAGCGGTGCGGCGGCGCGGCCGCCGCGCGCGCGCGCAGCGAGAAGGCCGGCACCATCGCGTCGAGCATCGGGAGCGCGAGCGTCGCGCCCAGGCCGCGCAGCACCGTCCGCCGCGGCAGCGGCTTCGTCGTGAGGAAGCTCATATCAATCCCTGAACGCTGGACTGTTCACGATTCCGAGAACGAGGTCCGACCACCGATACTTGCCCGGCGCCGCGTCGCGCACGATCTTTCGCACTGCCGGACGATCCGCAAATTCCAGCCTGCGGCCGAGCGCGTACGCGAGCAGCTTCTCGGTCAGCGTGCGCGGAAACTGCTCCGGCTGCGCGAGCAGCGCCGCGCGCAGCCCCGCGAGGCCCTCGATCGTCGCGCCGCTCGTCGTCGTCCCGTGCGCGTCGACCGGATGCCCCGATTCGTCGGAGGTGCGCCAGCCGCCGATCACGTCGAAGTTCTCGAGCGCGAACCCGAGCGGATCGATCGTCGCGTGGCAGCTGCTGCACGAAGGGTTCTTGCGGTGCTCCGCGAGCCGCTCGCGAATCGACGCGGGCCGCGCCCCCGGCTTGTCGTTGAGATTCGTGTCGACGCCCGGCGGCGGCGGCGGCACCGGCAGACCGAAGATGTTGTTGAGCAGCCACTTTCCGCGCAGCACCGGCGACGTCCGATCCGGATACGACGTCGTCGCGAGCAGCGCGCCCTGCGCGAGCAGGCCGCCCCGCTGATCGTGGTTCGGCAGCGCGACGCGCCGGAAGCGGCTGCCGTACACGCCGGCAATCCCGTAGTGCCGCGCGAGCCGCTCGTTCACGAACGTGTAGTCCGCGTCGAGCAGATCGACCACGCTGCGATCCTCGCGGACGGTGCTCGCGACGAAGAGCTCCGTCTCGCGGCGCAGCGCCTGCATGAGGCTCAGGTCGTAGTTCGGGTAGCGCTCCGGGTCGACCACGACTTCGTCGACGCGCCGCAGGTTCAGCCACTGCGCCGCGAAGTCGTCGACGAGCGAATCGATCGCGCGGGGGTCGGCGAGCATGCGCCGCACTTCGCGCTCGAGAACCGGCGCGCTCGAGAGCTCGCCGCGCTCGGCGAGCGCGAGCAGATGGTCGTCCGGGATGGTGCTCCAGAGAAAGAACGACAGCCGCGACGCCAGCTCGACGTCGCGCGTGCGCGGATCGGCCGCCGGCGAGTGGACGCGCAGGAGGAAATCGGGATCGACGAGCATCCGCTCGAGCGCGAACTGAATACCTTCGTCGAAACCGGCGCCTTCGAGCCGGCGCGAGTCGAAGAAGCCGGTCAGCGTCTTGACGTCGGCCGCGCGCACGGGACGGCGGTACGCGAGCCGCGCCATCCTCGAGAGGATCTTTTCGGCGCACGGCTTCTCGTCGGCGGCGCTCGCCGGCTCGCAAACGAAGATCGCGCGGCGCGACGGCGTGTCCTTCGCGTGGCCCGGCGTCTTGAACGGCCCGCTGATCTGCACCGCGCCGACGCTCGCGTAGCCCATGTACACCTGGTCGTCGGTGATCACGCGCCCGCGCTGCAGCGGCTGCGGCAGCCCCTCCGGCTCCCAGAGCTCGCGCACGAACGACACGCCGACGACATGCGATCCGCCGGCAACCGGCGCGCGCACCTCGAGGGCCGCGTCGGCGCCGATCTGCATGTACTTCTCCCACGAGTCGTCGCCGGCGAATCCCGGCTCGCCGTCGCCCGCGTAGCTCGATGCCGCCGGACGTCCCTTCGCGTCGCCGCCGACCGAGAACCGCTTGAGCAGCCGGCCATCGAGCCGCACGTCGAGCTGCTGCGGCCATCCCATGCCCTTGATGTAGTCCTGATACTGCCGCTGCAGGCGCACCTTGACGACGTACTCGGCGTCGACGGGGAAGTCGTAATGGATCGCGATGCCGCCGCGCGATCCGAACGGCAGATCCTCGCTCTGCCGATCGTCCTGCACGACGTGCAGCGGAATCTCGAACGTCGCGACGCCGGGCCGCGCGGGCGGCAGGCCGGCCGCCAACCGCGTCACCTGGCGCGCGACCGAGAGGTAGCGCTCGAGATGCGCCGGCGAGATCGACAGCGAGTCGGCGAAGTTGTCGAAGCTGCCGTCGGCCGTCTCGTCGCCCGGCAGGAGCGGCGTCACGTCGACGCTCGCGGCGTCGAACGCAAACAGATCGCGAATCGCGTGGTTGTACTCGGTGCGGTTCAGACGATGGACGGCGCTGAAGCGCGCCGCGGCGGGATGCCGAAGCCACTCCTGATCGATCGCGTCCTCGAGCCCGATGGCGAGCGCGCGGTACGTCGCGGCGTCGGGACGCGGGCGGCCCGGCGGCGGCATCGAGCCGGCGCGCAGCTTGGCGACAACGCGCTCCCACAACTCGGGATTGACGCCGGGCGTGGCCGGGTCGACACTGTCGAGCGCCAGACCGCCGGTTCGCAGCCGTTCGTTGTGGCAGCCGACGCAGTAGGTGTCGAGGACGGTGCGGAGCGGCGCCGCGGGCGGCGCAGAGCTCTGTTGCGCGCGCGTCGGCGTGTCCGACAACCACGCGAGGCAGCCGACGACGAAGAGCGCAGAAATCGGCGCGCGCATGCCCTCGGGCAACCTCCGGCGTCATTTTGCCCGATGCGTTCACGAGAAGTAAAGGAGGCGGGCTTCACATGCGTCCTCGGATCACACTGCTCGCGGCGGCCCTGCTGGCGCCCGTTTTTCTCGCCTCGGCGCGCGCCGTCGTGCAGCCGCGCGCACCACGCGCCGACGCCGACTGGCCGATGTTTCGCCACGACGCGGCCGGCTCCGGCCACTCGACGCTCGCGCAGATCACGGCGGCCAACGTCGGGAAGCTGAGCCGAGCCTGGACGTACTCGCTTCAGAGCACGGCGCCTGCGCCGGCCACCGGACGCGGCGGCGCGGGCGGACCCAATTCCGAGGCGACGCCGATCGTCGTCGGCGGCGTGATGTATCTGCCGGCGGCCAATCGCGTCGTCGCGCTGGAGCCGGAGACGGGCAAAGAGATGTGGCAGCACACGGTCGCCGGCGGCGCGCCGTCGCGGCGCGGCGTCGCGTACTGGCCCGGCGACGGCGAGCACGCGCCGCGCATCGTCTTCACCGCGGGACGCCTGCTCGTTGCGCTCGATGCGAAGACGGGCGCGCTCGAGCGCGGCTTCGGCCGCGACGGCCAAGTGGACATGGGCGTGCCGTACAACTCGGTGCCCTTCGTCCACAACCGCGTCGTCGTCGTCGGCGCGAACACGCCGCCGGGCGCCATCGGCGGCATCGGCAACCCGCGCGCGTTCGACGCGCGCACCGGCGCGAAGCTCTGGGAGTTCAGCTCCGTCGCGCAGCCGAATCAGCCGGGCCACGACACGTGGAAGGGCGACAGCTGGAAGGATCGCCTCGGCGTGAACGCGTGGCCGTTCTACTTCACCTTCGACGCCGAGCGCGGCCTGCTCTACGTGCCGCTCGCCTCGCCCGTGCCCGGCCCGTACGGCGGCGATCGCGAGGGCGCGAACCTGTACGGCAACGCCGTCGTCGCGCTCGACGTCGAGACGGGAAAGTACCGCTGGCACTTTCAGACGATTCATCACGATTTGTGGGACGCCGATCCGCCGGCGCCTCCGGGCCTCTTCGACATCGCGCGCGGCGGACGCACGATCCCCGCGCTCGCGCTGACGACGAAGTCGGGCTACGTCTACGTGCTGAACCGCGAGACGGGGCAGCCGATCTTCGGCGTCGAGGAGCGCGCCGTGGCGAAGAGCGACGTGCCGGGCGAGCACGCGTTTCCGACGCAGCCGTTCCCGGTGAAGCCGGCGCCGATCGCGCGCAACGAGTACAAGCCGGCGGATCTCGTCACCGATTCAGACACGACCGCGGAGCACGCGGCGGCGTGCCGCGACATCGTCGAGAAGAACGGCGTCTACAACGCAGGGCCGTTCACGCCGTGGGCGTATCGCGCGCCGAACGCGGCGCCGAAGACGGCGCTCGTCTTTCCGGGCGGCCTCGGCGGCGCGAACTGGGGCGGCACCGCGTGGGCGCCGCGGCTCGGGTACGTGATCGTCGCGAGCCAGGACGTCGGCGCGCTCGGGTGGATGGAGACCAAAGACGGCGCGCTCGCGACGTACGACAAGGCGGCGCCGGAGCGGCCGGCGGGCCGCGGCATCTTCGACGTCCGCATCGACGGCGTCAGCTGGCCGTGCCAGAAGCCGCCGTGGGGACGGCTGACGGCGATCGACGCGGCGACGGGCGACTTCGCGTGGCAGGTGCGCCTCGGCGTCACCGAAGGGCTGCCGGCGGCGAAGCAGAACACGGGACGGCCGCTCGTCGCGGGACCGATCGTCACCGACGGCGGCCTCGTCTTCGTTGCGGGGACCGACGACAACCGCTTCCGCGCGCTCGACGCGCGCACCGGCCGCGAGCTGTGGACGACGAAGCTCGATCGACGCGGGAACGCCGATCCGGTGACGTATGAGGGGAAGGACGGCAAACAGTACGTCGCGATCGTCGCGACCGACACGCTCGTCGTCTACGCGCTGCCGTGAGAGGGAAACAACCGCGGAGCACGCAGAGACCGCAGAGGTCAAATCGGTAGCGCAGCCCTTCAAGGCTGCCCGCGCGGCGATGGGCAGGCCTGAAGGCCTGCGCTACCGGAGGCCGGAGTCACATCCGAGCGCAAATCGATCCGACCGTCTGCGCGGCGCGATCCGCGAATCCCGAATCCCCAATCCCGAACGAGCGTCAGAACTCCGCCAGCGCGAACGCGGTCAGCGTCGTGCCCGACGGCATGAGCACGTACTGCTTGTCGTCGACCATGTAGGTGATCGCGCCGGCGTAGAGCGACGAGCCGGTCTGGAAGTGCCACAGGTTCTTCCCGGTCTTCGCGTCGAACGCCATCACGTTGCCCGATCCGCCGGCGAACACGAGGCCCGACGCGGTAGAGAGCACGCCGGCCCACGACTGCGCGGTGTAGGGGAACTCCCACCGCCGTTCGCCGGTCGCGACGTCGATCGCGCGCAGCGCGCTGAACTGCGTCTCGCCCATGCGCTGCACGGCGCCGCCGCGAAACGCGTCGCCCGGGTTGTAGTCGTCCTTCCACGTGAAGAAGATGCCGCACGACTCGCGCGCGGTGACGAAGAACAACCCGAGCGACGGATCGTAGGACGGCGGCATCCAGTTCGTGCCGCCCGACTGATCGGGACAGACCTTCGTTCCCTCGTCGCTCGGCACGCTGTTGGGCAGGAGCATCGGCCGCCCGTCGGCGCGGATCTCCTTCGCCCACGACGTCTGGATGAACGGCTTGCCGCGAATCAGCTTGCCCGTCGCGCGATCGAGCACGTAGAAGAAGCCGTTGCGGTTCGCGAAGAGGACCGCTTTGCGCGATTCGCCGCCGATCGTGATGTCGGCCAGCACCGGCATCTGCGTCGAGTCGTAGTCCCAGATGTCGTGCGGCGTGAACTGATAATGCCAGCGCAGCTTGCCGGTGTCGGCGTCGAGCGCGACGATCGACGCCGTATATAGATTGTCGCCCTCGCGCTCGAGGCCGTTGTAGTCGGGGCCCGCGTTGCCGGTGCCCCAGTAGACGAGATTCAGCTCCGGATCGTAGGCGCCCGGCACCCAGATCGATCCGCCGCCGTGCTCCCACGCCTTCGCGTCGGTGCCGCGCCACGTGCCGTGGCCCGGATCCTCGGGGCCCGCGGTGGTGTAGAAGCGCCACGCCTGTTTGCCGGTCTGCGCGTCGTAGGCGTCGATGAACCCGCGCACGCCGTACTCGGCGCCGGCGACGCCGACGATCACTTTGTCCTTCACGACGAGCGGCGCGGTCGTGCCGCTGTAGCCGTGGCGGAAATTCTCCATCGGCGTGTCCCACTCGATCGCGCCGGTCTTGCGGCTGATCGCGACCACGTGCGCGTCGAGCGTCGTCTTGAAGAGGCGATCGCCGAGCACGCCGAAGCCGCGGTTGACGAGGCCGCAGCACGCGATGAGCCCGCTCGGCAGATCGCGGCGGTAGCGCCAGATCTGCCGGCCGGTGCGCGCGTCGAGCGCCCACCCGGTGTCGAGCGGGCCGGTGACGTAGACGACGCCGTCGAGGACGAGCGGCGCCGCCTCGAACTTGCCGAGCGTATCGGTCTGGAACTGCCACTGCGCGGTGAGGCGGTTCACGTTCGCCGGCGTGATCTGCGTGAGCGGACTATGGCGATGGTTGCCGTAGTTGCCGCCGTAGGTGATCCAGCGCGTCGGGTTCTTCAACCCGTCGCGCAGATCCTGCGGCGTCACCTGCGCGGGCGCGGCCTGCTGCGCGGCGAGCGGCCACGACAGCGACAGCGCGGCGGCCGCGAGCGTCGCGTGAGCGAACCGGATCATCAAAGCGCGCATGTTCCCTCTCCGCTCGTTGCGTACAGCTATTGCGACACCTGCCGCGGCGTCTGCGGCCCGCGCAGACCCGTCAGATAGCGCAGCAGGTCGTCGAGATCCTTGTCGCTCAACCGATCGGGACCGTAGACCGGCATCAGCGACTGCTTGTCGGTCGTGTACTCGGCGAGGTTCGCCTTGAGGTAGCCCTGCAGCCGCTCGCGCGTGTCCATGATCTGGACCGAGAACTCGTCCTCGTTCTTCCGCACGCCGCGAATGCGCTCGCCGCCGCGCGTCACGAGCGTCACTGCCTCGTAGCCGGGCCTGATGAACGCGGTCGTGCCGCGCACTTTCGCGAGCAGGCCCGCGCGCGGCCGCGCCGATCCGATGCGCGAGAGATCGGGGCCGAGCTGCCCGCCGCGTCCGTTGACGATGTGGCAGCTGCTGCAGTTGGCACGGAAGACGCGCTCGCCGCTCGCAGCGTCGCCCGTCGGCGCCGGCGGCGGCACGGCGCTCAGCGTGCGGATGTAGGCGAGCACCTGCCAGATCTCTTTGTCGAGCACGCGCTGCGAATCGGCGCCGATCATCTCCGTCCCCGGCACGCCGCGGCGGACGATGTCGAACATGCGATCGTCGGTGCCGCCGGCGCTCCAGAACGCGGTGAGGTCGGGCCCGAGATAGCCGCGCGCGTCGGGTCCGTGGCAGCCGGCGCACCGGTTGCGGAACATCGCGCGGCCGTTGCTGATCGCGAACGCGTTGCCCTCGAGCGGATTCTTCGTCGGCCGCGCCTCGGCGCGCCCGCGATCCTGCGCGCCCGCGCCGCCCGCGACGCCCAGGATCATCGTCTGCAGGAGAACCGCCGCCGTCACCGCCGCAGTCCGGCTCATGGCCGCCCTCTCTCTGGATGAGGAATTCGCTGGACTGAGATACACCCCGAAGCCGCCGCCGGTCAAGATGAGACCTCGCGGTGGGTGTACCGGATGACGTCGACGTCCGAGATCGCGATCAGGCCCTCGCTCACCATCCGCTCGACGACGGGCAGGAACCGCGCGATGTTCTCTTCGGTGTCGATCACGACGACCATGATTGGCAGATCCGACGAGACGAAGGCGTGCTTCTTGTGGATACGGCTGCTCGCGCCGTACCCCTCGATGCCGCGATAAGCCGTCGCGCCCGCGAGGTCCATGCGCCGCGCCTCCTCGACGATCGCCTCGTACAAGGGCTTCCCCTCCCAGCGATCGTCTTCGCCGAAGTGAATGCGGATCATCTTCGCGCGGCCGTTCAGCATCGAGCGCTCCCTTCTACCGGGCGGGTTCCTCGAGGCGGTGCGTGTACTTGATGACGTCGACGTCGGACAGCACGACGAGCCCCTCGTCGACCATCTGCTCGAGGATCGGCAGGTAGGCGCGAATCTTGGCTTCCTCGTCGACGACCGACAGGATGATCGGCAGGTCGCTCGACAATGCCAGGCGCTTCTCCTTGTGGAAGCGCCGGTGCGCGCCGTAGCCGCAGATGCCGCGGTAGACCGTGACGCCGGCGATGTCGTTGGTCCGCAGGCTCTCGACGATCGCGTCGTACAACGGCTTGCCGCGCCATCGATCGCTCTCGCCGATGAAGATCCGTACGAGCTTTGCCTTGCCGGTGAGCGTCGCGTGCGGCAGCCGCGGCCGAACCTCGTCGCCCGACGAGGAGGTGACGATGGTGGTGTCCTGCATCTCGACGAGGCCGGGGCGGACCATGTCCGCGAGCTTGGGGAGGATCGCGTCGAGCTTGGCGGCCTCCTCGACGAACTCGATCTTGATCGGCAGGTTCTCGCTGATCTCGAGGATGCGCGCGCTGTGGATCTGATGGTGCGATCCGAATCCGGCGACGCCTTTGGTCACCGTCGCGCCGGCGACGCCGTGATAAAAGAGAAAATTCAGCACCGCCAGGTACAGCGGCTCGCCGCGGTGGTGGACGTCCTCGCCCACATACACCGTCACCTTCTTTGCCGGGCCGTGCTTCAGCATGGCGTCCGCTTCCCTACAGCGCGCGGGCGGCGACGAAGCCGGCCCACAGCGCAAGATAGCCGGCGGCGCAGCTGCCGATCACGTTCGCCGCGGCGATCGGCCACGCGCCTTCCGACATCGCGCGGAACGTCTCGAGCTCGAAGGTCGAGAACGTCGTGTAGGCGCCGATGAACCCGATCGGGATCAGATAGCGCCAGTTGGGGTGCACGACGAGGCGATCGGTCAGGAGCGGCGTCACGAATCCCATGATCAGGCAGCCGGTGATGTTGACGACGAACGTGCCGTACGGAAATCCCACCGGCACGCGCGCCTGCACGATCGCGGCGACCTGATAACGCGCGATCGCGCCGACCGCGCCGCCCAGCGCGAGCATCACGTATCGACTCAATCGGCCTCCTTCACGACGGAACCTTTTTCACCCAGAGGTCCCGGACCGACACCTTACACGGCTTCCCCTCGATCTCGATGCCGAACACGCCCGCCTTGTTGTGAGCCGACGTTCGATCGTCGTCGACGAAGATCGCCATGAGCTGGCCGTTGATGACGTGAAAGAACGTGCCGCCGCGCGCGACGACGAGGTACTGGTTCCAATCGTTGATGCGGACGTAGCCGCCCAGCGCGGATCGGTCGCCGATCGTGGCGACGAGCCGCGGCGCGTGCCCCGGGACGCTCTGCACCATCTGTCCGCGCCACGCTATGATACCGGCCGGCGTGTTCTCCGAGTAGAACTGGCCTGTGTAGACGTGCGCGCGCGGCGACACCGGGTACCAGAAGTCCGCTTGCGGCCCGGTCATCATCCACGCGAGGTTGATCGACGGGTCGTCGGGGGCGGCGCGCCGCCACGGCAGCCCGACCTGACTGCGGTACTGAATCCCGCTGCCGCCGCCGTTCTCGACCTTGATCTCGAGCTTCAGGTCGAAGTCCTTGTAGACGCCGCGGTCGGCGCCGCCATGGAACGAGAGGTAGCTGTTGCGGCCGCTTTGCTCCCGCGTGTACTCGCCGACGATCGCCCCTCCCTCGACGCGCCACACGCCGCGATCGCCGTCCCAGCCGGCGAGCGTCGAACCGTCGAAGATCGACTCGAACCCGGCGTGGTCCGAGAAGTCGAGCGGATCGGGCTCGCGGAAGGTCGACCCGCCGCCGCGGCCCGCCTGGTCCTCTCGCGCGGGCAGCGCGTTCAGCCGGCCCGCCAGCACGACGAGCACGACGCCCGTGAACGCCGCGACGAGGTCGCGAATCGACAACTTCATGTCACGCGCTCCTTCCGGCTCGATGTGAACACGAGGGCCGCGGGTTCGCGACTCAAAAGTCGAACCGATCGATGTTGTCCTTGTTGAACAGCAGCGGCGGCCCGAGGACGATCTCCGATCCGCGGATCTCGATCGCGCCGAGGCGGCCGGCCTGCAGCGACTGCGCGCCGGACTGCAGCCGCCCGTCCGCCGCGAGCGCGCCGGCGTACACCGTGAGGTACCCGAGATCGCGCGTGTTCCACAGCACGACCGTCTGCACGACGCCGCTGTGCACGTACGGCTTGTTGATGTTCGGCAGCGACAAGCCGATCACGTCGACGTCGGTCCGGCCGGCCTGGCGGACCGCCTCCGCCGCTCCGGGCACCGCCGGCGCGGAGATCGCCATCACGAGCCGCACCTCGGGATGCACCTTCATGATCGTCTGCGTCTCGGCAAACGCCTTGTCGCGGTCGTCGTCGCTCGGGCGGATCGTCGCGATCGTGAGCTGCGGGTGCTTCTCGCCGACGCGCGCGCGAATGAAGCGGATCCACTCGTTCTGGTTCGCCGCGCTCAGCGCGCCGGTGACGATCGCGAACGCGCCGCGGCCGCCGACGAGCCGCGCCGCCTCGTCGGTCAACGCGTTGGCGATCCCCTGCGGCGTCGCCTGGTTCACGAAGAAGTCGCGCGCGGCCGGCTCCGCGTCCGCATCCCACGTCAGCACCCGGATGCCGTTCTGCCGCGCCTTGGTCAGGACGGTGGAAATCGCGGCGCGGTTCTCCACCGCGACGGCGATCACGTCGACCTTGCGCGTGATCCAGTTCTCGACGATCTCGTTCTGCTTCGCGGCGTCGAGGCTCGACGGTCCGTCCCAGATCAGCTCGACGCCGAGCTCGCGCGCCGCTTCCTCCGCGCCGACGCGGCAGCTGACGAAATACGGATCGCCTTTGGCCTTCGGCATCATGCCGATCACGATGCGACGGGTCGCCGGCGCCGCCGGCGACGCGCGCGCCGGCTCGCGCGCGATCGATCGCACCAGCCACACGTTCGTCGCGGCGACGATCAGCGCGCCGGCGATGATCGCTCCGCAGAGGATCGCGACCTGACTATCCTTCACACGCACCTCTTCGTCGCTGGCCGCGGCGCGCACGCGTCGCGGGCGGCTGCTCCATCCGTCGATGGCGATCGTCGCGACGAGCAGCGCGCCGGTGAGCACGCCCGCGAGCTCGGCGGGAAACGCCGCGAGGTGCAGCCCGTTCTGCAGCACCGTGATCGCCGCGAGGCCGATGAGCGTCCCCCACATCGTCCCGCGCCCGCCGAACACCGACGCGCCGCCGAGCACGACCGCAGTGATGGCGTCGAGCTCGTACCCCGTGCCCGCGTCCGATCGTGCCTGCCCCAGATGCGCGACGTAGACGACGCCGGCGAGGCTCGCCATCACGCCCGACAGCAGATAGACGAGCCCGACGCGGCGCTCGACGCGAATGCCCGCCCACCGGGCGCCCGCGCCGACGAACCCGATCGCGTAGAGCGCGCGGCCGACGACGGATCGATGAAGCAGCACGACGTACGCCGCGAACACGGCGGCGAAGATCGGCAGCTGCATCGGCACGACGCCCCACGCGTAGCCCTGGCCGAGCGCGAGAAACGCCGGCGGAAACCCGGAGTAGTTCTCCGCCGCCTGCGTGATGCCTTCCGCGATGCCGCGAAAGAGCGACAGCGATCCGAGCGTCACGATGAGCGGCGGAATCTGCCAGCGCGCGATGAGCAGCGCGTTCAGCGCGCCGCCCGCCGCGCCGACGCCCAGCGCGATCGCCACCGCCGCCGCGAGCGGCAGATGCCAGTCGCGGAACGCCGCGCCGAGCACGACCGCCGACAACCCGAGCAGCGCGCCGACCGACAGATCGATCCCGCCGGTGACGACGATCGGCGTCATCGCGATCGCGAGCAGCCCGAGCTCGACGCCGAGGCGCGCGATCTCGAACGCGTTGCGCACCGTCAGGAAGTTCGGCGCGAGCGCGCCGAACACGGCGACCTCGACGACGAAGGACGCGAGCAGAATCGACTCGGTGCGCCGATGCGCGCCGCGCACGCCGCCCTACACCCGCGCCGCCGCCGCGCGCGCGGGCCGTCCGGCCGCATGCCGCGCGCCGATCGCGTCGCCCGCCACCGCGGCGAGAATGATCGCGCCCTGCAGCGCGCGCTCCCAGTACGCGCTGACGCCCATGAAGGTCAGCGCCGGGCCAATCGCGCCGAGCAGCACGACGCCGAGCGCCGTGCCGGCGATCGTGCCGCGTCCCCCGGTCACCGCCGCCCCGCCGACGACAACCGCCGCGACGACCTTCATCTCGAGACCGATGCCGCCGTTGCTCGGGATCTGGTGGAAGCGGACGGCGTTCAACAGCGCGCCCACGCCGGTGAGCAGGCCGCCGGCGACGAACACGCCGCACGTCACCCGGCGCGTGCGGATGCCGGCGAGCCGCGCCGCGTCGGCGTTCGATCCGACGGCGTAGATCGCGCGGCCGGCGAAGGTGCCGCGCAGCATCCAGGCCGCCGCGCACGCGATGAGCGCGACGCCGATCGTCGCGGCCGCCGGGTAGGTGCGCTGCGTCAGCCCGAGCCACTGGAACCGATCGGGCAGCCCGGAGATCCACTCGCCCTGCGTCGCCCACCGCAGCCCGTCGCGCAGCGCGATCATCGCCGCCAGCGTGACGACGATCGACGGGATGCCGGCCGCGGCCACGAGGACGCCGCTCAGCAGGCCGAGCGCGGCGCCCGACGCGCAGGCGACGAGCGCGACGGCGGGAAGCGGCGCGCCGCGAACGGCGGCCGCGCCGGCGGCGACGCTGCAGATCGCGAAGACGGAACCGACCGAGATGTCGATCTCGCCGGCAAGAATCACGAGCGTCGTCCCGATCGCGGTCGTCATGACGCCGAGGTTCGAGAGCAGCAGATCGACGAGGTTCTCCGGCGAGAAGTACGACGGACGCACGACGGCGAGCAGCGCCGCGAGCGCGGCGATCGCCAGCGCGACCGAACGCTCGCGCCGATGCAGCGCGCTCATCGCGTCTCCCTTGCGGCCTTTGCCTCCCTTGCGGCCTTTGCCTCCCTTGCGGCCTTTGCCTCCTTTGCGGTCTCTGCCAGCGCAAGCTCCATCACGCGATCTGCGGTCGCATCGCCGCGAGGCAGCACGCCCGCGATCGTGCCCTGCCGCATCACCGCGACGCGGTCGCTCAACGCGAGCACCTCGGGCAGCTCAGACGAGATGAGCAGGACGGCGGCGCCCCGATCCGCGAGTCGGTTGACGATCGCGTGGATTTCCCCTTTCGCGCCGACGTCCACGCCCTGCGTCGGCTCGTCGAGGATCAGGATCGACGGCTCGATCGCGAGCCACCGCGCGAGCGCGACCTTCTGCTGGTTGCCGCCGCTCAGCGCTTCGACCGGCGCGTCGATCGACGGCGTCCTGATGCCGAGATCGCGAACCGCGCGCTCGCCCTGCCGCCGCTCGGCGGCGGCGTCGATCACGCCGCGCGGCGCGACGCGATCGAGGCTGGCGAGCGTGGCGTTCGCCGCAACGGCCATCGGCAGCACGACGCCGTGCTGCCGCCGATCCTCCGGCACGTAGCCGATGCCGTGCGCCATCGCTTCGTCCGGCCGGTGAATGCGGACCTCGACGCCGTCGATGCGCACCGAGCCGGCGTCCGCCGCGCGCAGGCCGAAGATCGTCTCGGCCAGCTCCGTGCGCCCGGAGCCGACGAGGCCGGCGAGGCCGACGATCTCGCCGCGGCGGACGTCGAGCGACACGTCGCGGAGTCCCGACGCGCGGCTCGACAGCCGGCGCACGTCGAGCGCGACGCCGCCCGCGGCGCCGCTGCGCGTCGGGAACACTGCGGCGAGATCGCGGCCCACCATCAGCCGGATCAGCTCGGCGCGATCGAGGCTCGCCGCCGCGCGCGTCGCCACCGCGCGGCCGTCGCGGAGGACGGTGATCCGATCGGCGACGCCGAACACCTCGTCGAGCCGATGCGAGATGTAGACGATGCCGGCGCCTTCGGCGCGCAGGCGCGCGACGATTGCGAGCAGCCGCTCCACCTCCTGCCCGCTGAGCGACGCCGTCGGCTCGTCCATGATGACGATGCGCGCGTCGGTCGCGAGCGCCTTCGCGATCTCGACGACCTGCTGCTCGGGCATCGTGAGCGTCGAGACGAGGCGATCGGGATCGATCGCGACGCCAAGGCGCGCGAGCACGTCGCGCGCGTCGCGCCGCCAGCCGGCCCATTGCACGCGGCGCCAGAGTCCGCCGCGCTCGCGCGCGAGGGCGATGTTCTCCGCCACCGACAGATCCGGGAAGAGCGAGGGCTGCTGATAGATCGTCGCGATGCCGAGCGCGTGCGCGAGCGCCGGCGTCAGCGCCGCGACCGGCGCGCCGCGGACCGCCAGCGATCCCGAGTCCGGCGATTCGGCGCCGCTGAGGATCCTGATCAGCGTCGATTTGCCCGCGCCGTTCTCGCCGACGATCGCGTGGACTTCACCCGCGCGGAGATCGTACGACACGCCGCGCAGCGCCTGCGCGCCCGCGAACGATTTCGTGATGGAGTCGGCGAGAAGCAGGGCGCTCACAAAAAGAGGCGGCGGCGCGCGAACGGAGGTCTGGCAGGCCGGGCGGGTCGGGCAGGTCGCCCGACCTGCCTGACCCGCCCGGCGCCACTGGCGAGCGCTCAGCCTACCATGCGAAGCGCAGGCCGAGCTGCAGGTTCCGCGCATCGTCGGCGGTCGTGATCGTGCCGACGGTGGCGTTCGAGATGTTCGCGTCGGGATTGCCGAAGTTGTCGTGGTTCAGCAGATTGAACACCTCGGCGCGGAACTCCGCGTGCGCGCGGCCGATCGGGAACCGCTTGCTCAGCGACATGTTCACCTGCTGCGTGCCGGGGCCGCGGACGGTGTTGCGTCCCGCGGTGCCCTGCGTGCCGAGCGCCGGCACGGCGTACGCGGTCGCGTCGAACCAGTGCGCCGGCGTCGGATCGTCGATCTGGCCGAAGCTCCCCGGCGAGACGAGGTTCACGCGCTGCGGGATGAACGATCCGCACTGGCAGACGTTGGTCGAGGTCACGCTGAAGGGGAACCCGCTGCCGAGGCGAACGATGCCCTGCACCTGCCATCCGCCGAGGATGTACGCCGCCGGCCCGCCGCTCGACAGCCACGTCTTCCCCGGCCCGAACGGCAGCTCGTAGCCGAAGCTGATCGCCGCGCGGTGCCGCTGGTCGTAGCGCGAGTATCCTTCGTCGGCGTTCAGGTTCGTCGCGAACGCCGTGTCGTTCGCCTCGACCTCGCCCGATCCGTTGTCCCTGTTCGACGACAGCTGATAGTTGCCGAGGAAGAAAAAGCCGTCGGAGTAGCGCTTCTCGAGGCGGAGCGAGAGCCCCTGGAAGCGCGCCCGTCCGGCGTCGGACGAATAGAGAATCGCCGACTGGAACGCCGGATACGGCACGCGCGTCGCGATGGGCGTGGTCCCCGGCGCGGCCTGGTTGATGTTGTAGCGCTTGTGCTCGTTGTAGCTGCGGCTCGCGGTGTAGGCGACCTCGAAGACGTAGTTGCGCGCGAGCGTGCGCTGCACGTTGGCGTTCCACTGGAACGTGTACGCCGTGTGATTGGTCGGATCCATCGAGAACGGCGCCGGGAACTGCGGGATGTTGTTGAGATCCGGGAAGAGGGTGTCGACCTGCAGGCTCAGGTCCGTGCGCGTCGGCTGCAGCGAGTACTGCCCGTAGAACGGCGGCACGAGGCGCGAGAACTGCAGCTCGTTGAGATTGAGGTTGTCGTAGTAGACGCCGAGCCCGCTGCGGATCGCCGTCTTGTCGTCGAGCGTGTACGCGGCGCCGATGCGCGGCCCCCAGTTGTTCAAATCCTTCTGCAGGATGCCGGCGGGATAGAAGTTGTCCTGGTTGACGATGAGCGGCAGCAGTTGCGCGGGCAGGTTCGCCGGCACCTTGTGGAAGGCGATCTTGCCGCTCGCCGCGTCGAACGATCCTTCCTGATCGTTGGTCTCGTGCCACGGGCCGAGGTATTCCCAGCGCACGCCCATCTGCAGCGTCAGCTTCGCCGTCGCCTGCCAGTTGTCGTCGAGGAACGGCGCGAAGGTCGGCGACGTGTAGAACGAGCGCGAGCTGCCGAACGCGCCGGTGCACGTCGAGCAGTAGCCGAGCAGGAAATCGGCGACCGGATTGCCCGAGAACTGCCCGTTGAACGTGAAGGTGCCGCGCGGCGGCACCTCGGTGAGCTGCTCGTAGCGGCGGTACTGTGCCTGCAGACCGAATCGGATGTTGTGGCTCCCCTTCACCCAGCTCGTCGCGTTCGAGACGCTGACGATGTTCTCGGTTGCGCCCTGCGTGATGCCGCCCTCGCCGTTGCCGCTGAAGCCCGCGATGTTGAACCCGGGACGGCCGTAGTCGATCGGATCGATTCCGCCCGCGAGGTTGCGCAGCCCGATGTCGCCTACCCAGTTGCGGCCGTCGAGGCTGATCGGCGAGTTCAGGTGATACGCGTAGTTGTAGCCGATGCGGATCTCGTTGACCACGTGCTGCGAGACGACCCACGTCTCGCCGACCGCGAGGTTGCGCCCCTCTTGCGGGAAGTTCGTGAAGCTGAAGGTGCCCGGGTTCACCTGCGATCCCTTGTAGTACAGGAACCGCTCGAAGAGGCTGTGCTTCGCGTTGAGCGTCTGATCGCTGCGGACCGTCGCCGTGTCGGCGTCGTCGTTGAAGGGCTGAATCGTGAGGTAGTTGTTCGCGCCGGGGTTGTTCGGCGCCGGAATCGTCGGCGAGAGCACACGCGCGAAGTTGGAGAAGCGGCTCGTGGGGATGATGTTGCCCGGGAACTGCAGGCCGGTGCGCGGATCGACGATCGGCGTCGCGAGGCTCGAGAAGTTGCCGCTGACCAGCGCCGGGTTCGGCACGCTGCCGAAGAGCGTCTTGTCCTGCTGCGTGCGCAGCGCCTCGTAGCCGGCGAAGAAGAACGCGCGGTTCTTCACGGCGGGCCCGCCGAAGGTGGCGCCCGCCTGCGTGCGATTCCCCGTCTTCTGCCCGAAGTAGTTCGCCGCCTCGTAGGCGGTGTTCCGCATGTAATCGTACGCGGAGCCCGAGAACGTGTTCGCGCCCGACTTCGTCACGATCGAGACGACCGCCTGCCCCTGCCCGTATTCGGTCGTGAACGAGTTGCGGAGCACGTTCAGCTCCTGCACGGCGTCGAGCGGCGGGTTGAGCGAGATGTTGTTGAACCGCAGCGAGCGCACATACACGCCGTCGATCGCGTAGTTGGTCGAGCTGTCGCGTCCGCCCTCGACCGTGACGAACTGGCTGCGGCTGCTGCCGGCGGCGCCGAACTGCGTGCCGCGGTTGAACGCCTGCGGCGTGACGCCGGCCGAGAGCGCGGCGAACGACAGGAGGTTGCGTCCCGCGACCGGCAGATCCTCGATCTGCTTCTGCGTGATCGTCTGGCTCACCGATGCGTTCGCCGTCTGCAGCAGCGGCGACTGCCCCGTCACCGTCACGTTCTCGGCGACGTTGGCGAGGCCGAGCGTGATCGAGGGCCGCGCGATCTCGCCGTTGGTGAGCCGCACATCCTTCAACTCGACGGCCTGAAAGCCGGAGAGCTCGACCTGGATGCGGTAGACGGCGGGCGGCAGGTTCGGGATCGAGAAGCGGCCGTCGGCGTCGGTCACCGCGGTGCGCTGCGCGTTGGTGCCGGTGTTGGTCACGGTGACGGCCGCGCCCGGAAGCGCGCCGCGGGTGGAGTCGAGAACCTGACCGACGATCCCCGACGATGCCGATTCCTGCGCGCGCGCGGTCGGCGCGGCGGCGAACAGAACGGCCACGGCCAGGCATCCCAGCCTACGGAACATAGCGCCTCCTCTGTCACTGCACGGACACGAGCCGGAAAACCGAGACCGGTTGTAAAGCCACTGTGACGGGTGGTCAAAGGCTTTCCCGTGTTTACGCTGCGTTTCGTCGTGCGAAACGGCTCGGTCGAGCGCCCGCCCGCGGCTAACCCGCAGAAGAACAAGACACAAATGGCGCTTTGTTCTAAGCTACCGGCGCTGCGGGCGCGCCAACAGCGGGCTGTGATGTTCCACCGCGCGCAACACGTCCGCGTGCGTTCGAGGGAACGGCAGTGAAGGAATCGGCCGCGCCGCGCGATCCGTATCTCGTCAAATCGGTCGTCCACTCGTCGCGCATCCTCGCCGCGTTCCGCTCGTCGGGCGAGGCGCTGCCGCTGCGCGACGTCGTTCAGCGCAGCGGGCTGCCGAAGACGATGGTCTTCCGCCTGCTCTACACGCTCGAGCGCTGCGGCATGGTGGAGAAGGTCGGCGAGAACCTGTACCGCTCGTCGCTGCGCCCGCTCAAGCCGCGGCTCTATCGCCTCGGCTACGCCGCGCAGGGCACCGACTATCAGTTCTCGAAGGAAGTGTCCGCGGGGCTGCAGCGCGCGGCGGCGGCCGAAGGCGTCGAGCTGATCTCGGTCGACAACCGCTACAACCCGAAGATCGCGCAGCGCAACGCCGACGTGCTCGTGCGCGAGAAAGTGGACCTCGTGATCGAGTTCCAGACCGACGAGCAGGTGGCGCCGATCGTCGCGGCGAAATACCGCGAGGCCGGCATTCCGCTCATCGCGATCGAGATTCCGCATCCGGGCGCCACCTACTTCGGCGCGAACAACTACGAAGCGGGGCTCATCGGCGGCCGCTGCCTCGGACGGTGGGCGAAGCACCACTGGCACGCGACGGTGGACGAGATCGTCCTCGTCGCGCTGCAGCGCGCCGGCAGCCTGCCGCAGATGCGGCTCACCGGCATGCTCGTCGGCATGAAGGAGGCGTGCCCGCAGCTCGAGACGTGCCGCGTGACGTCGATCGACGGCAACGGCGTGCTCGGCGACAGCTTCGAGGCGATGCGCCGCCATCTGCGCGCGAGCCGGGCGCGGCGCATCCTCGTCGGCGCGATCAACGATCCGAGCGCGCTCGGCGCGCTGCGCGCGTTCCAGGAAGTCGGGCGGACCGATGCGTGCGCGATCATGGGGCAGAACGCGTCGCCGGAAGGACGCGCCGAGCTGCGCCAGCCCGACACGCGGCTGATCGGATCGGTCGCCTACTTCCCCGAGAAATACGGCGATGACATCGTCGCGCTCGCCCTCGACATCCTGCACCGCAAGCCGGTGCCGCCGGCGGTGTTCGTCAAGCATCAGCTCGTGACGCCGGACACGGTGAATCACATCTATCCGAACGACCAGCTCGTTCAAATGGCCACGAACGTGTAAAGCACGCAAGGCAGGAGGGCAGGGAGGCAGGAAGGCAGGAATTCAAGGCTGAAAGGCGGGAAGGCGGGAAGGTCGAGGGCGGGAAGGACGAAGGTTGAAAGGCCAAGGCTGAAACGAGTAAGAGGCAGCCTTCGGCCATTCGGCCTTCGTCATTTCCGCCCTCCATCCTTCTCCCTTCGATTTCTGCCTTTCTGCCTCCCTGCCTTCCTGCCCTGCGATCGTCAGCGCAGAAAGGCTTCGGGCAGCCCGCCGTCCACTGGGATCACGTGGCCGGTCGTCTTCGCGCTCTGGTCGCCTGCGAGCCAGAGAATCGCGTTCGCGCAGTCGAGCGGGAGGATCGGCGCGCGCGTGATCGTGCGCTGCGCGTAGAAGCGCGCGAGCTTCGTGCGCAGATCGTCGGTGGACTCCGCCTCGTCGAACGCGATCTCGTACTTCCGGAGCGACCCGATCACGCGATCGCGCGGGAACATCGCCGATCCCGCGACGACCGTCGCCGGCGCGATGCCGTTGACGCGGATCGCCGGGCCGAGCCCGATCGCGAGCTCGCGAATCAGGTGGTTCACGGCCGCCTTGCTCACGTCGTACGGCTCGCTGCCGTGCTTGGGCACGATCGCGTTCGCGGAGCTCGTGAGCACGATGGACGCGGCGAGACCCTGCGCACGCATCACCTGCGCCGCCGCCTCGGCGAGGAGATGATTGCTCGTGACGTTCACCAGCAGCGTCCGGCTCCACGCCGCCTCGGACGCCGCGCCGCCGGCCTCCGGGGTCGGATAAATCGCCGCGGTGTTGACGACTATGTCGACGCCGCCGAAATGCAGGACGGTCTGTTCCAGCGCGCGCGCGAGGCTGTCGCGCGACGACAGATCCACCTGGATCGCGAGCCCATGCTCCGCCGACGAGACGGCGCGCGCGTCGTGCCACGCGGCCTCCGCCGCCGCCGCATTCTGATCGGCGACGACGACGTGCGCGCCGCGGCGCGCGAGCTGCACCGCGACCTCGCGCCCGATGCCGCTGCCGCCGCCGACGACGACGGCGACCTTGCGGCTGAATTCCTTCTCGGGCGGCATCCGCTGCAGCTTCGCTTCCTCGAGCGCCCAGTACTCGATCCGGAACGCTTCGGCGCGCGGCAGCGCGACGTAGTTGTGAAAGCTCGCGAAGTGCGCCGCCTGCTCCGCCAGCCGCGCCTGCGGCAAACCCTCTGCGCCCTGCCGACTGCCGACTGCGGCCTGCCGACTGCCGACTGACTCGGGTGTGCTCTCCTCGAGCGCCGTGGCGCCGTCCATCACGTGGATCGCGTTGACGAAGAACTCCGTCGTGATCCGCGCCTCGCGCTTGTCCTTTCCGAACCCGACGACGCCAATCGACGGCACGACGACGACCGACGGGTTCGAGTCGCGCAGCGGCGGCGACTCCGGCGTGGCGAACGACTCGTAGTACGCGACGTAGTCGCGCCGGTACGCCGCGAGCCGCTCGTCGATCCGCCGCCGCAGCGCGGCGCCGTCGTCCGCATCCGGGTTCCACGGCACGAAGAGCGGCGAGATCCGCGTCCGGAGGAAATGATCCGGGCAGCTGGTGCCGAGCGCGCACAGATCTCCGGCCCACGCCGAGTTCGCGAACGCCAGCGCCTCCTCGCCGCGCTCCACGTGCGCGACGACGCGGCGGTTCGACGAGACCGCGCCGCGCAGATGCGGAAGGATCGCGGCGACGACCTCGTCGGCCTGGCGCGGCGCGCGAACCGCGGCGCCGCCGAATGCCGCGCGGCCGCGCCGCCCGGCGCGCTCGCGGACGAACTGCCCCATCTGATCGATCGTCTGGATGCTGTTGCGGTAGCACTCCGCCTGCGTCGTCCCCCACGTGAACAGGCCGTGGCTGCCGAGGACGATGCCCTCGCAGTCGGGCTGCGCGTCGACGGCGCGCCGCAGCATCAGCGCGAGCTCGAACCCCGGACGCTGCCACGGCAGCCAGGCGATGCGGCGGCCGTAGCGCTCGTTGAACTCGTCGAGCGCGCGGGTTCCGTTCGCGCTCGCCGCGATCGCGATCGACCAGTCCGGATGCAGGTGATCGACGTGATCGAAGGGCAGGAACGCGTGGAGCGGCGTATCAATCGACGCGGCGACGCGGCTGTCGCCGAACGCGCACAGGGGATAGAACGCGACCATCTCGTCCTCGTGCGCCTCGCCGCGGTAGCGCGCGACGAGCCGCTCGAGCTTGTCGAGATACAGGATCGCGAAGCCGCTCGCCGCGATGGACCGCAGATCGCCGCCGCTGCCCTTGACCGCGAGCACGCGGACCGGATCGCCGCTCAGCGGATCCGGCAGCGTGAGCTTCGAGCTGGTGTTGCCGCCGCCGAAGTTGGTGATGCGCAGATCGGCGCCGAGGAGATTCGAGCGATAGCGCAGGAGCTCGAGCGGCGAAAGCCGGCTCGCCTCCGCTTCGTCCCACAGATTGTCGAGCAGCCGCGTCTCGGATACCGACTCAGGCACACGTGAGCTCCACGTAATCGAGGAAGCGGCGGTACGGCGCGTCCCAGCGCTCGGAGGCGATCGGCTCGAACCGCTCGGCGGGAAACGATCGCTCGATGAGGCGGCGCGCATCGGCCAGCGTCGGCACGGCGCCCGTCGCGATCGCCTGCACCGCCACGTTGCCGAGCGCGGTCGCCTCGACGGGCCCCGCGAGCACGGTCCGCCCGGTCGCGTCGGCCGTGAGCTGATTCAGCAGACGGTTGCGCGATCCGCCGCCGATGATCCGCAGCTCGGTGATGCGCTCCCCGGTGAGCTCCTCGAGCCACCCGAGCACGAGCCGGTATTTCATCGCGAGGCTCTCGAGGATTGTGCGCGCGAACGCGGCGCGCGACGCCGGCTCGCGCTGCGCCGTCTGTCGGCAGAACGCGGCGATCGCCGCCGGCATCGCCTCCGGGTTGAGGAACGTCGCGTGATCGGGATCGACGAGCGACGCGAATGCGAGGCGCGGGTCGGCCGCCTGCGCGAGGAGGTCGTCGTACGGCTCGAGCGGGCCGTCTTCGGCCCACGCGCGGCGGCACGCCTGCAGCAGCCAGAGGCCGTTGATGTTCTTCAGCAGGCGGATCGTGCCGCCGACGCCGCCTTCGTTCGTGAAGTTCAGATCCCGCGCCTTCGCGGAGATCACCGGCGCCGCCACCTCGGTGCCCAGCAGCGACCATGTGCCGGAGCTGAGAAACGCCGTCGCCCCGCCGACGCGCACCGACGCCACGGCCGACGCCGTGTCGTGCGAGGCGGGCGCGACGACCGGCGTGCCCGCGAGCGCCTCGGACGCCGACGCGCGCAGCGTCCCGATGATCGTCCCCGGCGGCACGATCCGCAGCAGCAGCCGCGCCGGCAGCCCGATCTCGTCGACGAGCCGCGTCGCCCACGTCCGCTTCGCCGCGTCGACCAGCTGCGTCGTGGTCGCGTTGGTGTACTCGGAGACGAGCGCGCCGGTGAGCCAGAAGTTGAAGAGGTCCGGAATCGTCGCGAGCGCGTCGGCGGCGTCGACGATCTTCGGCGTCTGCCGGCACGCGGCGTAGAGCTGGAAGAGCGTGTTGATCTGCAGGAACTGAATGCCGGTGATCGCGTAGATGCGCTCGCGGCTCACGCGCTCGAAGACCTGCGCCATCACGCCTTCGTTGCGCGGATCGCGGTAGTGATAGGGGTTCTCGAGGAGCGCGCCGCGCTCGCCGACGAGGGCGTAGTCGACGCCCCAGCCGTCGACGGCGACGGCGTCGAAGCGCGTGCCGCGCGCCTCGTGCAGCGCGCGCGTCATCTCGAGCCAGAGCCGCAGCACGTCCCAGTGGATCGCGCCGTTGCGGCGGACGGGCTCGTTCGGGAAGCGGTACACCTCGCGGACGGTGAGCGCGTCGTCGCGCAGGTGAGCGGCGATCGCCCGGCCGCTCTCGGCGCCCAGATCGAAGGCGAGGTAGTGGTGCTCGCTCACGCGCCCCCGACGGAGAGCAACCGCGGAGACCGCGGAGACCGCAGAGACGAAGCGACCGGGCGGCCGGCGGAGCCGGCCGCATGCGCAACCGAAAGAGCGTCGCACACGCAAGCGTCCGCATCTTCGATCGCTTGTGTGTGCGGCGCTCTTCTCGGTTGCGCGCCCGCGCAGCGGGCCCGGTCGCTGCGGTGCCACTGACGCGCGCCACTCTGCGTGCTCTGCGTGCTCTGCGTGCTCTGCGTGCTCTGCGGTTGCTTTCCGTGACAGCGAAGCCGCATACAGCCTACGACAGCTTCTTCAGCCAGATATTGCGGAACTGGACCTTCATCGGATCGCCGACGTGCATCTGGAAGCCGATCAGGCCGCCGAGCATGCGGTTCTTCGTGTCGTCGTCGACGACGACGCTGGTGACGGCGCCGTTGAGGATCTGCATGATCATCGGGCCGCGCGCGATGATGTGCGCCTGGTTCCAGTCGTCCTTGTGGATGATCGCCTTCAGCTCGTCGGCCGACTGCTGCAGGTTGCCGATGACGCGCGGCTTCCCGCCGTCGGGCACGTACACCGCCTGGCCGCGCATCGCGAGAAAGCCGCGCCCGCGCTCCTCGTAGATCTGTCCGGTGAACTGCAGCTGGTAGTCCATGTCCGCCTGGTAGCCCTTCATCACCCACTTGCCGGTGTCGGCGCCGGCGGGCAGCTGCACGCTGCGGATCTGGATGCCGCTGTTGGTGGCGTTCATCCGGAACTCGCACTTCAGCTCGAAGTCCTTCGGCTCGCCGCCGCGCCAGATGATGAAGGTGTTCTGCGTCACCTTCTTCTCCGGCGTGCTCTCGCCGACGATCGCGCCGTTCTCGGCGCGCCAGAACTGCGGATCGCCGTCCCACCCTTTGAGCGACGACCCGTCGAAGATCGATTCGAACCCCGCGTGCTCGTCGAGCACGAGCGGGTCGGCGCCGCGCATGCCGCCGCCGCGGCCGCCCCGGCCCTGGCCGGGCGCCGGCGGCTGCGCGAAGAGCGTCGCGACGAGGAGCGTGAACACGATCGTGAGCGTGTGCTTCATACGGCTGCCTGCTGCGTGACGGCGACCTGTTCCCAGCGCCCGCTCGTCGCCGATTTGAGGACGGCGTCGGTGACGGCGTCGGTCGCGAGGCCGTCGCGGAAATTCGGCGGCGCGCTCTCGCCGCGCGCGGCCGCCTGCAGGAAATCGGCGAGCTGATGGATGAAGGTGTGCTCGTAGCCGATCTGCAGACCGGGCACCCACCAGTGCTTCATGTAGGGATGATCGCCGTCGGTGATGTGGATGCTGCGCCAGCCGCGCAGCCGTCCTTCGTCGCGATGATCGAACCACTGCAGGCGATGGAGGTCGTGGAGATCCCAGCGCGCCGACGCGTGCTCGCCGTTGATCTCGAGCGTGTAGAGCGCCTTGTGCCCGCGCGCGTAGCGCGTCGCCTCGAACAGGGCGAGCGATCCGTTCTGGAACCGTCCCATGAACGCGCTCGCATCGTCGATCGCGACGGGTTCCACCTTGCCGGTGAGGGTGTGTGTGCGCTCCTTGATGAACGTCTCGGTCATCGCCGTCACCGACGTCAGCGATCCGTTCAGCCACAGCGCCGTGTCGATGCAGTGCGCGAGCAGATCGCCGGTGACGCCGCTGCCCGCGACGGCGGCGTCGAGCCGCCACAGGCCTTCGCCGCCCTGCGGCAGATCGGCGGAGATCGTCCAGTCCTGCAGGAACTGCGCGCGATAGTGGAAGACGCGCCCGAGCGTGCCCTTGTCGATCAGATCCTTCAGCAGCACGACGGCCGGCACGCGGCGGTAGTTGTACCAGACGCCGTTCGGCACCTTCGCCGCTTCGACGGCGGCGACCATCGCCTCGGCTTCGGCCGCGGTGCGGCCGAGCGGCTTCTCGCACATCACCATCTTGCCGGCGCGCGCGGCGGCGATCGCGATCTCGGCGTGCGTGTCGTTCGGGCTCGCGATGTCGACGAGATCGATGTCCGCGCGCGCGACGAGCGACCGCCAGTCGGTCTCGACGCTCTCGTAGCCCCAGTTCGCGGCGAACGCCTTCACGCGATCCGCGTTGCGCGCGCACACCGCCTTCAGCACCGGCTCGTACGGCACGTCGAAGAAGCGCGGCGCCTGCAGGAACGCGTTCGAGTGCGTGCGTCCCATGAACCCGTAGCCGACGAGCCCCACGTTCAGTTTCTTCTTCATATCCGATCCGGCCTACCCGACTGACGCGGGCACCGGCGCGTCCCAGCCGTGCGCATTGCGGACGTCGATCATCAACCGCAGCACGTCCGTCCACGTGTTCCGCTGCATCATCGTCAGGTTCGGAAACATGCAGCCGTCCCAGCACACGTGCTGCACGGCGCGCGTCGGCTGCCCGCGGTCGTCGCGCAGCCAGAAGCCCGCGTGGCGGACGACGTCGAGCTTGCCGTTGGGATCGGTCGGCAGGCAATGCCGTCCGGTCTTGTCGTGCGTGCCCGAGCCGAAGACCGTCGCGTCGTTCTGCGCGATGTGGAAATCATTCGTCCACGGCCGCAGCGCGTCGGTGACCGTGCGGAGCGCGGCGTCGAAGGTGGGCGCGTCGTTCCACATGAAATGTTCCGGCAGCAGCCGATCTTCCGGCGCGTTGTGGCCGAGCGTGTAGAGCAGCGTGTGCGCCATGTCGGCCTGGAAGCCGAGCGTCTTCGGACGGCCGACCATCTCGAGCAGCTGCACCATGCGCCGCCAGCTGTGCATGCCGCCCCAGCAGATCTCCCCTTCGGCCGCGAGCCGCTCGCCGTAGCCCTCCGCGATGTCGCAGGCCTGGCGGAAGGTGTCGGCAATCCGGCGCGTGTTCGCCTCGGGATCCTTCGCCCACTCCGACGGCGACGACGCCGAGTCGATGCGCACCACGCCGTAGGTGCGGACGCCGGTCGTGCGCAGCTTTTGGCCGATCGCGCACGCCTTGCGGACCTGCGCGAGGAAGCGGCGGCGATCGTCGTCCGATCCCATCGCCGATCCGCCGCCGGTCGGCGGCCACACCGGCGCGACGAGCGATCCGATCGCGAGGCCTTTCGAGCCGATCCTGTCGGCCAGGCGCGCGACGTCGGCGTCGCCCGCGTCGATGCTGACGTGCGGATCGAAGAGGAAGAGATCGACGCCGTCGAACTTCACGCCGTCGACCGAGGCGGCCGCCGTGAGATCGAGCATCGTGTCGAGATCGATCGTGGCCTCCGCGCCGGGGCTTCCCTTGCCGACCAGCCCGGGCCACATCGCGTTGTGAAGCTTCGGATATGTATGCGCCGTCATGCGATCCCTCCGGCAGGTGCGACTGTCACGCCGTCAAAACCGCGCCCACGACTAGCAACCGCAGAGACCGCAGAGCACGCAGAGACGCCCCACGTCGCGCGCGCGACGCGGCACCGCGCGACGCGGCATCGACCAATTGCTCTGTGAGCTCCGTGTGCTCTGTGGTTGCTTTTCATCGCCGCCGCAACCGCTCCGCGTCCGGGTTGCCGGGACCGAAGTGCTTCAGGATCACCAGCGGATCGGTGTCGCTCCGGTTCTCGACGCGCACGCCGGCCTCGGCGGCGGCGTGGCTCACGAACAGCTCGTCCTCCGTCATCTCGCCGAAGCGAATCATCGTCGGCGCCGAGACGCTGAGCGCGCCGAGCGTGCCGTGCCCCTGCACGACGATCAGGCCGTAGGCGGCGGCATCGGCGATCGTGACGCTGCGCTTCGGCAGCACCGTCAACTCCTTCGCCGAATAGTGCTTCGTGCCGTAGCACACCCATTGCTCGCGGTAGCCGTCGGGCTCGGTCTCCGCAAACGGCCGCACCGGACACGGGAACGTGCGGTTCGTCTTGGCGAACTCCGGGTTGACGTTCGCGTCCCAGTCGAGCATCTCGACGAGGTAGTCGAGATCGTGGTGGTGCGCCGGCGGGACGTCCTTCGTCAGCAGCTCCCACGGCACGATGCGGCCGTCGACCTCCGACTGGAACATCGCGAAGACGTCGCTGTTCACCTGCGGCTCGTAGGTGACGAGGGATCCCGGCGCGTGCAGAATCCGCGGATCGATCTGCCAGCCCGTGCCCGGCTCGAGGCGATACGCGCGCGACAGGTTCAGGATGCCGTTGTCGCCGCGCGGCCACCGCTCGAGGCACCGCCGCACGTCGGCCTTCGTCGTGCCCCGCTCGAGCCCCATGAAGGTGTACGGAAAGTTGTTGAAGGTCTGGTTGTATTGGGGCGGGAAGTAATACGCCTCGGGCTTGCCGCGGCGGCCGAGGCGCTGCGCCTGCTCCTCGCTCTGGTGCATGTGATGCGGGATCGGCCCCAGGTTGTCGAAGAACTTGCACAGCAGGTTCCAGCCGCTCTCGCGCGCCATCGTCGCCGCGCCGAGCAGCAGATCGCCCGCCTGGTCGACCGCGTCCTTCAGTTGGAAGCGCGCCCCGTCGACGCGCACGTAGCTCAGGCCTTCGTCGGCCGGCGTGCCGGGCCCGTTGTCGGCGTTGGTCGTCGACGAGAACCAGCGCTCGTTGATGCCGCCGCGATGGCCGCCGAGCGCGTAGAGATCGTCGGGGTGCAGCCGCAGACGCCGGCCGGGGATCATGAACGTGCGCGGCACCCACGCCGGTTCGAGCCGCAGCAGCCCGCCGCTGGCGTCGAGCGCCGCCTGCACCTGCCCTCGCTGCACCACGGCTCAGTGCTCCATCGGGATGCCGAAGCAGTACAGCGTGTTGTCGTAGGTCGTGAAGTACACGCGGCCGTTGGCGATCGACAGCTCGCCGTTGTGGGTGAAGGAGGTCACCTGATTGCCGCTCGACCACAGCTCCTTGCCGGTCGTCGCGTCGAGCGCGTACAGCACGGCGGGCGCCGATTTCTGCGCGCGCGCGTCCGCCTGATAGAGCCCGCCTTCCTTGTCGTTCGCCTGGCGCACCCACTCGCCGGTCGACAGCGCGAAGACGATGCCGTTGGCGATCGCCGGCGCGGCGGGCGTCACCATGTTGCGCGACGTCCACGCGTTGACCAGAATCGGTTTCCCGCTGCGCTCTTCCACCTTGAACGCCGCGATCGTCCCGACGTTGGTCTCGCCGTTGGTCAGCGGGAACTTCGCGTTCGGATGCTTCGGACCCCACACCGGCGCGAGGACCCATCGCGTGCCCGTCGGGTCCTGCCACGTCGCGAGGCTGCCCCACGTGCCGGCGCCCGCGAAATCGACGTCCTCGTTCGAGATGAGATCGGATCGATAGAGCGGCGTCCGGTGATCGGCGCCGCCGAGCGACGTCGATTCGATCAGGAAGAAGCGGCCCTCCTTGCCGGAGCCGACGATCAGATCGCGCCCTTTGTACGGAAACACGACCGGCGTGACGTTCATGTCGAGGTCGCGCTTCCACAGCCACTCGGCGTTCGACGGCGTGTACCAGTCCTTCAGCTTCAACTCGACGGGCGTCAGCGCGACGATCGAGTTCGCGTAGCGATTCATCTGCGGATCGTACTGGCCGTCGCCCGTCTCCGCGTACACCGTGCCGTCGGATCCGATCGACGGGCCCGCCGTGCCCCACAAGCCGCCGCTGCCCGACCGCCACGACCGCACCGTCCTCGCCGGATCGTTGAGATCCATCGAGTAGACGCTGTTCGGCGTGCCGCCGCAGCCCTGCCCGGTGATCGTGTAGACGACGTTGTTCACATACGCGAGGCTGTACGGCTTGCCGTTGGGCGGGAGGAATTTCATCGGCGGCGCGAGATCGTCGCCGGTGTTGATGTTCACGGCGTGGAGATCGCCGTCGCCCGAGAGCGTGTAGATGCTGCGAATCGCGAAGATGCCGCCGCCCCGCTGCGGAGGCGGCGCGGCGCCGGGCGGCGCCGGCGCAGGCGCCGCGGGCGCGCCGCCGCGCGCGGCGGCCGGCGGCGGCGGGTTCGCGCCGCGCCCGCGCGCCGGCGGCGGCTGCAGCACCGGCCACGCCGTCAACCCGCCGGGGCAGAGAAACGACGCCTGCTCGGTTTCGGGCGCGTCCCCGTGCCACGCGAAATGTTTTTTCCAGAGCAGCTTGCCGAGGTCCGCGTCGACGGCGAACAGATCGTTGTCCGCGCCGGCGACGAACGCGATCTCCTTGAAGCCGCGATCGGTGATCGCGCGCTCGACGATCAGCGGACCGTACAGCGCGTAGACCGATCGCTGCTTGGTCTCGAGCTTGATCTTCCAGAGCAGCTGGACGTTCTTGATCGTGTCCTTCGAGATCTTCGTTTCGTCCTTCTGCCAGCCGGTCCGCTGGAAGTCGCCGCTGTGCGTAATCCAGTCGGCGGCGCCCATTGGCATCGCGGCGAGACACGAGAGGCCCACGGCCCAGACGATGATTCTTCGCATCGCTTCACGTCCTTCGATCGGCGGTCGATCGCAGCGAGACGATACAGCGCAGGCGCGGGCGCATCAAGCCGCGCGGCCGGCGCGCCTCGGCGTTTCGCAGTGACAAACCGGCGCGCAACGCCAGTGGAGCGGACTAATGCGTTGAACGCAAACGAGATGACGATGGTTTCGGCCGCCGGCCGCGGAGAGGCGGGGCCGCGTTCAACGGCCGCGCGTTATGCGATACGAAACGCTGGCGCCCCGCGCCCCGACCCTAGAAAATGAGCCGGTCCTTGCGCGCGTCGATCGAGGCCGCCGCGACGCCGGGAACGACTTTGAGGTCGTCGATCGTCTTGAACGGCCCCTTGTCGGTGCGGCGGCGGACGATCGCCTCCGCCACCTCCGGCGCCACGTCGAGCGTCGTCGCGAGACTCTCGGCCGTCGCCTTGTTGACGACGATCAGCGAGTAGTGTTTGTCGAGGTACGCGGCGATCTGGTTCCACTCGTCGTCGGTGCCCTGCGCGCCGTTGTTCGACATCTCGTCGAGCGTCTTGGTCCACTCGTCGTGGGTCTTGAACTGCGCGACGGCGCTCTCGGCGCCGTGGCAGTCGCCGCAGACCTTGATGAGCGCGTCGCGGCCGGGCCCCGGCGGCAACGTCGGCGACGTTTCGGACTGGCTCGCGGGCGGCTGAACGGCAGCGCCGGCGATGAGAACGAGGCTCGACAGGCACAGCAACCGAAGGACCATGACGCGATGATAACCCGCGGGGAGACGATCGGGAGCGCGGCGGCGGTTGCGCTCGACGTGCGTTCTCGCGATCGCCGCGCGGCGCGCATCGAGAACGACGCCGTGCGCGTCACCGTGCTGCGCGAAGGCGGACACATCGCGGAGATCCTCGACAAGGCCACCGGCGTGAACCCGCTGTGGACGCCGCCGTGGACTTCGATCGAGCCGTCGGCGTGGAGCGCCGCGGCGCATCCGGAATTCGGATCCGGATCCGACGCGCGCCTGCTCGCCGGGATCATGGGCCACAATCTGTGCCTCGACATCTTCGGCGGCCCGTCCGACGAGGAAGCGGCCGCCGGCATCACCGCACACGGCGAAGCCTCGGTCGCCGCGTACGACATCGCGGCCGACGCCGGCGCGCTCGTGCTGCGCGCGCGCCTGCCGCTCGCGCAGATGATCGTCGAGCGGCGTATCGCGCTCGACGGATCGACGGCGTATGTGCGCGAGACGATCACCAGCCTGACGGCGATCGATCGGCCGATTGGATGGACCGAACACGTGACGCTCGGGCCGCCCTTCCTCCGCAGGGGCACGACGGAGTTCCGCGCGTCGGCGACAAGGTCGCGTGTGTTCGAGTCGGCGTTCGGCGCCGACGACTATCTGAGGCCCGGTGCCGACTTCGAATGGCCGTTCGCGCCTGCGCGCGACGGCCGGCAGACGATCGATCTCCGGCGCCTCGCCGGCGCGCCGGCCTCGTCCGCGTACACGGCGCACCGGATGGATCCGGATCGGCAGGCGTTCTTCGTCGCCTTCTCGCCGGAGGCGAAGCTGGCGTTCGGATACGTCTGGAGCGCCGCCGATTTTCCGTGGATGGGCATCTGGGAGGAGAACGCGAGCCGGACGCACGCGCCGTGGAACGGGCGCACGCTGGCGCGCGGCATGGAATTCGGCGCGTCGCCGTTTCCCGAATCGCGGCGCCGCATGGTGGATCGCGGGCGGATGTTCGACACGCCGACCTATCGGTGGCTGCCCGCGCTGGGCACGATCGCCGTCGAGTACCGCGCGTTCGTGCGCGGCGCCGACGCGATCCCTGAATCGCTGGACGTGCCGTCATGAGCAACAGGCTGGACCGCATCGCCGACGCGCTCGACTCGTTCCGGATCGAGCTGCCGTCGTGGGGCTTCGCGAACACCGGGACGCGCTTCGGGAAATTCCTGCAGCCGGCCGCTGCCGCGACGATCGAGGAGAAATTCAGCGACGCCGCCGAGGTCCACGCGCTGACGGGCGCGTGTCCCACGCTCGCGCTCCACGTGCTGTGGGACTTTCCGTCGGGCGTCGACAGCGTGGCCACCGTCGCCGCGCTCGCCGAGCGGCACGGCGTGCGCCCCGGATCGATCAACCCGAACGTGTTCGAGGGGCAGGAGTACAAGCACGGCTCGTTCGGCAATCCGGACGCGTCGGTGCGGCAGGCGGCGCTGCAGCACGTGCGCGACAGCGTCGAGATCGCGCGGCGGCTCGGCAGCCGCGACGTGTCGCTCTGGTTCGCGGACGGCTCGAACTACCCCGGCACGGCAAACATCCGCGCGCGCAAACGGCTGTTCGAGGAAGGGCTGCGCGCGGCGCACGCGGCGCTGGACGCTCAGCAGCGCCTGCTCGTCGAGTACAAGCCGTTCGAGCCGGCGTTCTATCACACCGACATCGCCGACTGGGGCATGGCGCTGCACCTGGCCAGGTGCGCCGGCCCCCGCGCGCGCGTGCTCGTCGACACCGGCCATCACTACTCGTCGCAGAACATCGAGCAGATCGTCGCCTGGCTGCTCGACGAGCGGATGCTCGGCGGCTTTCACTTCAACGATCGCCGCTACGCGGACGACGATCTGACGCTGGGATCGATCGATCCGTATCAGGTCTTCCGCATCTTCCACGAGATCCGCTTCTTCGAGTGGGAGACGGGCGGCCGCGCCGACATCGCCTACATGATCGACCAGAGCCACAACCTCAAAGGGAAGATCGAAGCGATGATCCAGACGGTCGTCGTCGCCCAGCAGCTCTTCGCGAGAGCGTCGCTCGTCGATCACGCGGCGCTCGCCGGCGCGCAGAACCGCAGCGATCTCGTCGCGGCCGAGCTGCTCTTGCAGGACGCGTTCGCCACCGACGTCCGTCCCGCGATTGCGGAGTGGCGGCGCGCGCGCGGCCTGCCGGCGGACCCGCTCGCCGCGTTCCGCGAGAGCGGATACCTCGACCGGATCACGGAGCAGCGCCGCCATCGGGCCGCCGCACCGTCTTCCTCGTACGCGTGACGGAGGCTATGATCGGATCATGAGGACCGCCGCGCTCACCGTCGTCGTCGTCGCGGCGATCGTCGGCGCCGCTCGCGGATCGGCGGTCGCGGTGAAACACGACGCCGTGGCACTCGCGCGCGTGCCGCACGGCGGCATTCAACCCGAGGCCGTCGTCGACGCGCGCGGCGTGCTGCACATGCTCTACTTCTCCGGCGAGCCTCGCGGCGGCGATCTCTTCTACGTACGCTCGACCGATGACGGCGCGACCTTCTCGACGCCGGTGCGCGTGAACAGCCAGGCCGGCAGCGCCATCGCGACGGGCACGATCCGCGGGGGTCAGCTTGCCGTCGGCCGCGCCGGACGCGTGCACGTTGTGTGGAACGGATCCGACGGCGCGGCGCCGCGCGGGCTCGTCAACCCCGCGAGCGGCCAGCCGAGCGCGCCGCTCCTCTACACGCGATCGACTCCGGACGGTACCGCGTTCGAGCCGCAGCGCAATCTCGCGCGGCGGAGCTACGGCATCGACGGCGGCGGATCGATCGCGGCCGACGAGACAGGCGGCGTCTATGTTGCGTGGCACGCCCTCGCCGCCGGCGGCGCGAACGGCGAAGATCATCGTCTCGTATGGATCGCACGATCGAACGACGATGGCGGGACGTTCGCCGAGGAGGCGCCGGCGTGGAAGGAAGCGACCGGCGTCTGCAGCTGCTGCCAGCTTCGCGTGTTCGCCGCGCCGCGAGCGCTGTATCTGCTCTATCGATCGGCGACCGCCGTCACCCATCGCGACATCTACGTCCTCGAGTCGAACGACAAGGGCGGCACGTTCCGCGGTTCGCTCGTGCAGCCGTGGACGATCGGCGCCTGTCCGATGAGCAGCATGTCCTTCACGGCCGCCGGCCCGCGCATCCTCGGCGCATGGGAGACGGCCGGCCAGGTGTACTTCGGCGAGATCGACCGCGCGGCCACGCGCGTGCCGCAGCCGATCGCGGCGCCGGGCGACGGCGGCACACGCAAGCACCCGCGCCTCGCCGCGAACGCGCGCGGCGACGTGCTCGTGGCGTGGACCGAGGGGACGGCGTGGCAGCGTGGCGGATCGCTCGCCTGGCAGATCTTCGACGCGACGGGCGCCCCGATCGGCGCGCGCGGCGACGCGCCCGGCATCGGCGTCTGGAGTTTTCCCGCGGCGATCGCGCGGCCCGACGGCAGCTTCGTCGTCTTCTACTGACCGCGGACGACAATCAACGCAGAATTCGCAGAACCCGCAGAATTCAACTGGAAACGTCCAGAACATTCTGCGTGCTCGGCGTGTTCTGCGTTGTCCGTCGTCGCTGTCCCGCGTCACCAGACGCGCACGCGATCCGGCGGCGCGAGAAACAGCTTCTGGCCCGCCTTCACGTCGAACGCGGCGTACCACGGGTCGAGGTTGCGCACGGTGTCGGCGCGGTACTCGTCGGGCGCGTGGCCGTTGGTCAGCAGCAGCTGCCGCGTGAGCGCCTCGCGGCGCTTGCTGCGCCACGTCTGACCGAAGCTGATGAAGAAGCTGCGATCGTCGCCGCTCTGCGCGCCGCCCTCGCGTCCGCTCGATGCACGGTACGCGTCGTACGCCGCCGACAGCCCCGCGACGTCGGCGATGTTCTCGCTGAGCGTGAGCTGCCCGTTGACGTGCAGATCGGGAAACGGCGCGTACGCGTTGTACTCCGCGACGAGCTTCGCCGACGCCTCCTTGAAGTGCGCCAGATCCTCGGGCGTCCACCAGTCCACGAAGCGGCCGCTGGCGTCGAACTGGCTCCCCTGATCGTCGAAGCTGTGGCTGATCTCGTGGCCGATGATCGCGCCGACGGCGCCGTAGCGGACGGCGGCGTTCGCCGCGGCGTCGTAGAACGGCGGCTCGAGGATCGCCGCCGGAAAATTCAGCGCGTTCTGCACGGGCAAGTTCAGCGCGTTCACCGTCTGCGGCGTCAGCCACCACTCGCCGCGGTCGGGCGGCTCGGCGAGCTTCGCGAGCTGCTGCTGGTAGTCGAACATCTCCGCGCGCTCGGCGTTGCCGAAGGCGTCGCCGCGGACGATCGACAGCGCCGCGTAGTCGCGCCAGCGATCCGGGTAGCCGATGCCGACGCGCAGCGTCGAGAGCTTCGCCTTCGCGCTCGCCTTCGTCTTCGGCGCCATCCACGTCAGCGCGTCGAGGCGTCGGTCGAACGCCGCCGAGATGTTCGCCACCATCTGCTGCAGCTGCGCCTTCGCGGATGCCGGGAAGAATTTCCCGACGTAGATCCTGCCGACCGCTTCGCCGAGCGCGTTGTTGGTCGCGTCCACGGCGCGCTTCCAGCGCTCCTGCCGCTCGGGCGTGCCCGACAGCGTCTTGCCGTAAAAGGCGAACGCCTCCTCGCCGAACGCCTTCGGCAGCTCCGCGGCGCGGCGATCGATCGCGTGAAACGTCAGGTAGTCGCGCCACGCGTCGAGCGGCACGCTCTGCACCAGCGCGGCGATGCCGCGGATCGCCGCCGGATGCCAGACGATGATCGTCGGCGCGCGATCGAGGCGCGCGGCGCCGAAGAGCGCCGTCCAGTCGACGCCCGGCGCCTTGCGCGCGAACTCCTCCCGCGCCCACGGATTGTTCGCCTTCGACACGTCCACCGACTCGGTGCGCGTCGCGTGCACGCCGGCGATGCGGCGCTCGAGATCGAGGATGCGCGCCGCCTTCGCGTCGGCGTCCGCGATCGACGCGAGCTTCAGCATCGCGGCGGCGTGCGCGCGGTACGCCGAGCGATACCCTTCCATCCGCTCGCCCCCCTCGACGTAGTAATCGCGATCGGGCATGCCGAGGCCGCCCTGCAGCATGAACGGGACGTTGCGCGACGGATCGTTCAGGTCCTGCGCGATCCAGAGGCCGAACAGGTGATCGGTCTGGAAGTTGGTGTTGTTCAACGCGTCGACATCCGCGCGCAGGGTCGAGCCGACGTACGCCGCGAGCGCGCGCCGATCGCCGATCGCCGCGATCGCCGCGAGCCGATCGCGCAGCGGCGCGAGCCCCTTCGCTTCGATGCCCTGCTCGTCGAGGAAGCTGGCGTAGTAGTCGCCGATCTTGCGCTCGTCGGTGCCGGGCGCGGCGCTGCCGTTCGCCACCGCCTCGAGGAGATCGTGCGTCCGGCGCTGCGCCTGATCGAAGAGCTCGGCCCATGCGCCGTAGCTCGCGCGATCGGGCGGAATCTCCGTCTTCCGCAGCCAGCCGCCGTTGGCGTAGCGGAAGAAATCGTCGCCGGGCGCCACCGACACGTCCATGCTCGAGCGGTCGACGTCGTGCGGCGCGGAGGAGGAAGAGGAGGAGGCGGCGCGCCGATCGCCCCCGCACGCGGTCGACAGCGCGAGCGCCACGACGATCATCGAACGATGCAGCGATGTGCTCACAATCACACACGATAGCGCGAAAGCCGGGCGCGCGACGCGGTGCTGAGGCCCTCTTCTTCCTCCGATATTCAGGGCAGCATGGGCACGCTGATCCTCGGCGGGTGGATCGTTGTCGGCCTGCTCGTCGCCGGGTACGAACGGACGCGCAGCGCCGACTCGGCATTCGAGACGCAGCTCTGCGTCGTCGGCGCCATCGCCGGCGGCTTTGCCGGGCAGATCACGCGCTGGTACGTCTTCGGCGAGCCGCTCGGCTTCGTCTTTGCCGCCGCGGGCGCCGAGCTGATGCTCCGATCCTATCGACGCCGCACGTCGACGTCCGCGCCGACGGCAGTCCCTGCGCCCGCACCCGCGCCGCCGCCCGCGACGCCTGCCGTCGAAGCGCCGGCCTTCACGCCCGGCGAGTGGTCGCCCTTGCTCCGAGGACTCGAGGCGTTCGCGTGGGGTGTTCTGTCCGCCTGCATCTTCGCGGCGGCGGCGTTCGGGGGGGAAATGGCCGCGGAACGCGTCTACCGTCTCATCGAGCCGCACGCGATGTCGCTGCTCATCTACGAGCCGATAGGCCTCGTGATCGGCTTCGCCCTCGGCGTACGCTCGTGTCTGAAGGAGCCGCGGCGGACCATCCTGCAGACGTTGGTATTCCTGGTCATCGCGGCCCTCATATGGGGCGCCGTGATCTTCGAGCTGGGCAAGTGGGACGCCTCGATCGAACACGGGCCGCTCTAGGTCAGGCTGGTCCGGCGGGCCAGGCGGGTTTGACGGTAGAACAGCGTCTCTCTTGACCTTTGTGACCTGCCCGACTCGCCCGACCAGCCCGGCTCGCCTGACCTACCGTCTGTCGGCACCCCTCGGGACCTGCTAGGATCCCCGTACTACAGAAGGAGGCCCCGACCATGCCTCGTCGCCTCGCGTCGCTCGCGCTCGGCGTGCTCGTTGTCGGTTCGATCGGCGTGCTGCTCGGCGCGCAAGCGGGTCCCGCCGCGCCCGCGCGATCGGTCTCGTTCACGCGAGACGTCGAACCGATTCTCGAGCGGAGCTGCCGCTCGTGCCACGGCGACGCGATGCAGATGGGCAAGCTCGATCTGCGCACGCGCGACAGCGCGATGCGCGGCGGGGCGCACGGCCCCGTGCTCGTGCCTTCGTCGGCCGATCAGAGCCGGCTGTATCGGATGGTCGCCGGCCTCGAGCTGCCTGCGATGCCGATGTCGGGCGCGCTGACGCCGGACGAGATCGCGACGCTCAAGGGGTGGATCGATCAGGGCGCGGCGTGGGACGCCGCCGTCACGTTCGCGAAAGACATCCGGCCGATCTTCGAGAGCAGCTGCTGGACGTGCCACGGCGATACGGCGCAGCTCTCGAAATTCGATCTCCGCACGCGCGAGAGCGCGCTTCGCGGGGGCGCCCGCGGATCCGACATCGTCCCGGGCGACGCCGAGCACAGCCGCCTGTACCTCCGTGTCGCGGGCCTCGAACAACCGTCGATGCCGGCGCAGGGCGATCCGCTCAGCGCCGCGCAAGTCGCATCGATCAAGCAATGGATCGATGGCGGCGCCAGCTTCGACGGCGTGGAGACGACGACGGCGTCGAAAACCGCGGCGGCGGCGGCGGCGCTCGCCGCGCTCGAGAACCGGCCGATCACACCCGAAGAGCGCAGCTACTGGGCGTTCAAGCTTCCGGCGCAGGCGCCGCTGCCTCGCGTCGACGATCCGCGCCTGACGAACCCGATCGATCGCTTCCTCGAGGCGGCGCGGCGCGAGCACGGGCTGAAGGCGGCGCCGCGCGCCGAGCGCTCCACGCTCGTGCGCCGCGCGTACCTGGATCTCCTCGGCCTGCCGCCGACGCCGGCGCAGGCCGCCGCGTTCGTCGACGACAAATCGCCGGACGCCTGGGAGCGCCTCGTCGACTCGCTGCTCGCGTCGCCGCACTACGGCGAGCGCTACGGCCGCATGTGGCTCGACGTCGCGCGCTACGCGGACTCGGCCGGCTTCGAGTACGACATGCACCGGCCCAACGCGTGGCGCTACCGCGACTACGTAATCAAGTCGTTCAACGACGACAAGCCGTACGACCGGTTCCTCGTCGAGCAGATCGCCGGCGACGAGATGGATGGCAGGACGAACGACACGCTGATCGCGACGGGCTTCCTGCGCATGGGGCCTCGCGTGCTGTTCCGCGAGAAGGACAACCCCGAGCGCCGCTACGACTACCTCGACGAGATCCTCGGCACGATCGGCAAGGGAACGCTCGGCCTGACGGTCAACTGCGCGCGCTGCCACAACCACAAGTTCGATCCGATCTCGCAGAAGGACTACTACTCGCTCGAGGCGTCGATCTTCGGCTACGTCGAGACCCAGGTGCCGCTCGCGCCGAAGGAGGAAGCCGACGCCTACGTCGCGAAGAACGAGGTGATCGACGCGAAGATCGCTGCCGTCAAGAGCGCGATCGAGAAGCTCGAGCGGCCGTACCGCGAGACGCTCCAGCGCGAGCAGATCGCGCGCAAGTTCCCCGAGCACATCGTCCGCGTGATGGCGAAGGCCGAGAGCGAGCGCACGCCGGGCGAGGCGCTGCTCGCGGCGCAGGTGCTGAGAGCGGCCAGCGTGCCGGCGTCGCAAGTCGACAAAGCCCTGACGCCGGACGACGCGGCGAACAAGAAAGCGCTGACGGCCGAGATCGCGGCGCTGACCGCCGAGCGGCCGAAGCCGCTGCCGATGGCGGAGATCGTCACCGACGGCGACTATCGATCGTCGCCGCTCGGCGAAGGCGACGACACGATCAGCTGTCCGAAATGCCGCATTCCCGTGCCGGGCGCCGGCCCGTACATCCCCAAAGGTCCCGGCTATCAGGTGCCGCCGTCCTACTTCCTGATTCGCGGCGACGTCGAGAGCCACGGCTCGCAGATGAAGCCCGGATTCATCGACGTCATCACCTTCGGCAACCCGCCGACAGAGATCCCGCGGCCCGACGGCCGCACGTCGGGCCGCCGCCTCGCCCTCGCGCGGTGGATCGCGTCGCCCGAGAACCCGATGACGGCGCGCGTGATCGTCAATCGGCTCTGGCAGAAACATTTCGGCCGCGGCATCGTCGCGACGCTCGACAACTTCGGCAAGATGGGCGAGCGGCCGACGCACCAGGATCTGCTCGACTGGCTCGCCGTGGAGCTGACGAAGGGGTGGACGCTCAAGCGGATCAACAAGCTGATGATGATGTCGGAGGCGTACCAGATGGCGTCGGCCTTCGACGACGCCGCGGATCGGAAGAACGATCCGGAGAACCTGTATCTGTGGCGCTTCCGGCCGCAGCGGCTCGACGCGGAGATTGTGCGCGACTCGATGCTCGCCGCCGGCGGCAACATCAACCTCGAGGTCGGCGGCGAGCCGATCTTCCCGTACATCCCGAAGGAGATTCTCGCGGGCCAGTACCGCGGCAAGTGGGTGAACACGCCCGACGGTCCGGCGGGGTGGCGGCGCGGCGTCTACGTGTACCAGCGACGATCGCTGCCCTACCCGATGTTCGACACGTTCGATCATCCGGACATGAACGTCACCGCCGGCGCGCGGCACGTGTCGACGGTGCCGACGCAGGCGCTCACGCTCCTCAACAACCCGTTCGTGCTCGACGAAGCGGCGCGCCTTGCCGCGCGCGTGCGGGAGCAGGCGAAGACGCCGAAGGCGCAGGCGGAGCTCGCGTATCAAATCGCGCTCGCGCGTCGGCCGACCGACGAGGAGATCAGAATCAGCACGGCCCTGATCGAGACGCAGTCGCTCGACGCCTTCACGCACGTCGTCCTGAACCTCGACGAGTTCATGTACATGAGGTAACGCCGTGTCGCACCGCTGCAATCGTTACTTCTGGAATCGGCGCGAGTTCCTCTTCAGGTCGGGCGGCGGCATCAGCGGGCTCGCGCTCGCCTACCTGCTCGATCGCCACGGCCTGCTGTTCGGCGAGGAAACCCCCGGCCCGAGCGATCCGTGCGCGGCCGCCGCGGTGGGCGTGAACCCGTACGCGCCGAAGCCGCCGCATTTCAAGCCGCGCGCAAGCGCGGTGATCTCGCTGTTCATGGGCGGCGGCTGGAGCCAGGTGGACACGTTCGATCCGAAGCCGGCGCTCGCGAAGTACGCCGGCGAGCCGATCGACGGCAAGGTGCAGGGCGACGTGATCGTGCGCCAGGGATTCCCCGGACCGCTCATGCCGAGCCCGTTCGCGTTCCGGAAGTGCGGCCAGAGCGGCATCGAGATCGCCGAGCTCTTCCCGCATCTGAGCGGGCACGTCGACGAGATCGCGTTCCTGCGATCGGTGTACGGGCGATCGAACGATCACGTGCAGGGCACCTACGAGATGCAGACGGGGCAGATCAATCTCGGCTTCCCCAGCGTCGGCTCATGGGTCACCTACGGGCTCGGATCGGCGGCGTCGAGCCTGCCGGCGTACGTCGTCATGACCGACGCGCGCGGCGGCCCGCTCGGCGGCCCGAACGACTGGAGCGCCGGCTTCCTGCCCGCCGCCTATCAGGGCACGCTGTTTCGATCGAGCGGCGATCCGATCGTCGATCTCAAGCCGCCATCGGGCCTGACGCCGGACGATCAGCGCGCGCGGCTCGACACGCTCGCGAAGCTGAACGAGCTCGACATGCAGAAGTTCCCCGGCAACAGCGAGCTGGCGGCGCGCATCTCGTCCTACGAGCTCGCGTACCGCATGCAGGGATGCGCTCCCGGCGCCGTGGACATCGCAAGCGAGTCGGAGGCGACGAGAAAACTGTACGGGCTCGACGAGAAGATCACCGAGCCGTTCGGCCGCCAGTGCCTGATGGCGCGGCGGCTCGTCGAGCGCGGCGTGCGCTTCGTGCAGGTGTTCGCGGGCGGCGTCGGCAACCAGAACACCGACACCTGGGACGCGCACGACGACATCAAGACGAACCACACGCAGCACGCGGCGGAGACCGATCAACCGATGGCGGGCCTGCTGACCGATCTCAAGGCGCGCGGCCTCCTCGACACGACGCTCGTCGTCATGCACTCCGAGTTCGGCCGCATGCCGATCTCGCAGCGCGGCGTCGGCCGCGATCACAATCCCGGCACGCAGACCGTGTTGATGGCGGGCGCCGGCATCAAGGGCGGCCAGGCGATCGGCGCGAGCGACGAGTTCGGCTACAAGGCGATGGAGCAGCCGATCTCGTACCACGATCTGCACGCGACGATGCTGCACCTGCTGGGCATGGATCACACGAAGCTGACCTATCGCTTCAACGGCCGCGACATGCGGCTCACCGACGTCTACGGCACACTGATTCCGCAGATCGCGAACACGTGACGCGGATCGAATGATCGAGCGCGGGACTGCACGGCGGACGCTGCCAGCCTCGCTCGCGGGCATCCTCGGGGCGACCGTCGCGCTCGTCGCGATCGAGTACGCATCGGTCGGCTTTTTTGCCTCCTACGGAGGATTCGTCATCGCCGGTGCGTTGGCGATCTTCGTCGGATCCACCGTCGCCGCCGCCGTTGACCCGGCGCGCGCGGAAAACTACGCCGCCGTCGTCGCCTTCTACATCGTGGGGCTCGGCGCGGTGTACTTCCTCATCCTGCAGGCACTCGCTGCCACGTCGCCGCCTGGCGCGGACGGCAGACCGGCGATCGACCCGATTTTGCAGCCCGCTACTACGGTCACCGTTTTCGAGGGCGCACGCCTGATTACGGGCGACGGCAGCGCGCCCATCGACAACGCGGCCTTCGTCGTCGACGGCGATCGCGTCACTGCCGTCGGCAGGAAAGGATCGGTGCAGGCGCCGGCGGGCGCGCGGCGCGTCGACCTGACCGGCAAGACGGTGATGCCGGCGCTCGTCGACGCGCACGTGCACCTCGGCTACCGCCGCGGCACGACGTTCACCGCGGCGAACTACACGCGCGAGAACCTCGTCGACGAGCTCGATCGCTTCGCGTACTTCGGCGTCGCCGCCGTTCTGGAGGCGGGCACCGGCCGCGGCGAGCTGCCGTTTCAGGTCCGCGCCGACGCGCGGACGCCGACGCGCTATCTCACCGCGGGCGGCGGGTTCGCGATGCCCAACGCCGGGCCGGGTGGGCCGATGCGCGACGCGGCGCGCGGCGTGACGACCGAGGCCGACGCGCGCGCGCAGGTGCAGGAGCTCGCGCGCCGCAAGCCGGATCTCGTCAAGATCTGGGTCGACGATCGCGACGGCACCGTCGAGAAGCTCAAGCCAAATTTGTATCGCGCGATCATCGACGAGGCGCACAAGCAGAACCTGCGCGTCATGGCGCACATCGCGAAGCTCGACGATGCGAAGGATCTGCTGCGCGCGGGAGTGGACGGCTTCGCGCACGTCTTTCGCGACCGCGCGGCCGACGCCGAGCTGCTCGCGATGCTGAAGGCGCGGCCCGGCGTCTTCTTCCTCGAGACGCTCTGGGGCGTGCGGACGGCGATTTATCAGGAGACGCCGGCGTGGCTCGACGAGCCGCTCACGCGCGACGTGTTATCGCCAGCGCAGATCGCGCAGCTGCGCGACGCATTCCTCGTCGCTTCCGCGCCGGCGACGGTGCAGCGTGCGCTCGAGGAGGCGGACCGGCTGACGAGCAACGTCGCCGCGCTGCACAAGGCCGGTGTGAAGCTCGGGCTTGGCACCGACACGGGCGGCGTGAGCGGCGGCGGCTACTTCGGCCTCGCCACGCACGTCGAGCTGGAGCTGCTGGTGAAGGCCGGCCTGACGCCGGCCCAGGCGATCGCCGCAGGCACGCGCACGTCGGCCGAGATCCTCGGGCTCGCCGACCTCGGCGCGATCGCGCCCGGCAAGTCCGCCGATTTTCTCGTCCTGGACGCCAACGCGCTCGACAACATCGCCAACACCCGCAGGATTGCTGCGGTGTACGCGCGCGGCGCGGAAGTGGACCGCGCGGCCCTGAAGGCGCGCTTCGCCGCGGCGCGTAATTAACCGCCTGTCAACGCTTCCTGGCCCGTCCTCGTCTAAGGCCGGCGGAGGGTCTCCATGCCTCGTTGCACGAAGGCTATTGGCGCGGTGCTCGCCGCCGCCGCGGCTGCCGCGACTCTTGCCGCTCAACAGGATTTCCAGTGGAACGGCCAGCTCACGACCGGCCAGACGCTCGAGATCAAGAACGTCAACGGCGACATTCACGCCGGCCCCTCGTCCACGACCGGCGCGGCGGTGACGGCGGTCAAGACGTCGCGCCGCGGCAACCCGGCCGAGGTGCGCATCGAGGTGGTGCCGCACGCGGGCGGCGTCACGATCTGCGCCGTGTATCCCGACGTCCCGGGCCAGGAGCCGAACCGCTGCGAGCCCGGCGCGAACAGCCATTCACACACGAAGAACAACGACACGAGCGTCCGCTTCGACGTGCAGGTTCCCGTCGGCGTCGCGCTGCTTGCCCGCACGGTGAACGGCGGCATCGACGGCGAGGGGCTGAACGGCGACGCGGAAGGCAACACCGTGAACGGCTCCGTGCGGCTGTCGACGACGGGGACGGCGACGGGCGCCACGGTCAACGGCGAGCTCGCGCTGACGATGGGGCGCACCGATTGGCGCGACGGCGCGAAGTTCTCCACCGTGAACGGCGGCATCACGCTGCGTCTTCCGGGCTTCGTCAACGCGAACCTGCGCGCGACGACGCTCAACGGCTCGATCGAGAGCGACTTCCCGATCACGATAACGGGCCGCGCCGACCGGCGGCACGTCGAGGGGACGATCGGCGGCGGCGGGCAGCCGCTCACGCTCTCCACCGTCAACGGCAGCGTGAAGTTGCTCCGCGCGCAATAAGCCGCTCTATAATCGGCCGCACACACCCGTCACAACGCTGACCGCGGGGCGGTCGGAGTGAGGATGATGTGCGCGCACATTCGCTCGTTGCTACGATCGTCATCGGGCTCGCGCTGACGCGGCCCGCCGCCGCGGCGCAGCCGCCGCCGGGCGGCTACGCGCCCGAGGACATCGCGTACGGCAGCCGCTTCTACGACGCGCAGTGCAATACGTGCCACGGCGCGAACGGCGACGCCGTCGGCGGCGTCAACCTGCGCAGCGGCGTCTTCCGCAACGCGATCACCGATCAGGATCTCGCGCGCGTGATCACCAACGGCATCCCGGGCACCGGGATGCAGGCGTTCAGGCTCGACGCCGCGGAGCTCGCCGGGATCATCGCCTACATCCGCAACATGAACGCCGTCGATCGCGGCGCCGCGAGGTTTGGCGATCCGGCGCGCGGCCGCGCGCTCTACGAGGGCAAGGGCGGCTGCGCACGCTGCCACCGCGTCGGCGCCGAGGGCTCACGCGTCGGGCCCGATCTCACCGACGTCGGCGCCGTCCGCAGCGCCGGATCGCTGCTGCGATCGCTCACCGATCCCACGAGCCTGATGATGCCGATCAACCGGCCGGTGCGCGCCGTGCTGCGCGACGGCAAGATCGTCAACGGACGGCGCCTCAACGAGGACACCTACACGGTGCAGCTGATGGACGACCAGGAGCGGCTCGTCTCGCTGGACAAGAGCAACCTCCGCGAGTACACGATTCTCACCTCGTCGCCGATGCCGTCGTTCAGGGGCACGCTCACCGCCGACGAGATCGCGGACCTCGTCGCTTACCTGCTCTCACTCAAAGGACGATGACCATGACGCGACGAGCGACCGCCGCAGCACTCGCGCTTCTTCTCGCCGCCGCCGCGTCGTACCGCGTGCAGGCGCAGATCACCGCCGATCGACTGCTCAACGCCGCGAAGGAGCCGCGCAACTGGCTGATGTACTCGGGCGGCTACTTCAGCAACCGCTACAGCGGCCTCACCGGGATCACGCCGGCCAACGCGAAGGATCTCGAGCTGAAGTGGATGTACCAGGCCGCCGTCGCCGGCGGCTGGCAGACGACCCCGCTCGTCGTCGACGGGATCATGTATCTCACGCAGCGGCCCAACGACGTCGTTGCGCTCGACGCGAGGACGGGGCGCGTCTTCTGGATCTACCGGCATCAGCTCGATCCGACGCAGATCGTCTGCTGCGGCTCGAACAACCGCGGCCTCGCGATCCTCGGCGACACGCTCTACATGGGCACGCTCGACGCGCATCTCATCGCCATCGACGCGCGCAGCGGACGCCCGCTGTGGAACACGCGCGTCGCCGACAACAAGGCCGGCTACTCGGTGACGCTCGCGCCGCTCGTCGTGAAGGACAAAGTGATCGTCGGCGTCGGCGGCGGCGAGTACGGCATCCGCGGCTTCGTGGCCGCGTTCGACGCGCGCACCGGCCGCGAGACGTGGCGCTTCTATACGATCCCCGGGCCGAACGAGCCGGGCTTCGAGACGTGGCAGCAATGTCCGCCGAACGCGAAGCCGTTCTGCGACTCGGAGGCGTGGAAGCACGGCGGCGGCTCGGTGTGGGTGACCGGATCGTACGATCCGTCGCTCAACCTCACCTACTGGGGCGTCGGCAACGCCGGGCCGGACTGGAACGCCGATCAGCGTCCCGGCGACAACCTGTACACCGATTCGGTGGTCGCGCTCGACGCCGACAGCGGCCGGCTGAAGTGGCACTACCAGTTCACGCCGCACGATCGGTACGACTACGACTCGGTGCAGGTACCCGTGCTCGCCGACATCACGTGGCGCGGCGCGCCGCTCAAGGCGATGGTGTGGGCGAACCGCAACGGCAACTTCTACGTGCTCGATCGCGAGACGGGCAAGTTCCTCGTCGGCAAGCCGTTCGTGAAAGTGAACTGGATGGACACCTTCGACGAGCGCGGCCGCCCGCATCAGACCGTGCAGCCGGAGGGCCAGCCGACGTGGCCCGGCAATCAGGGTGGAACGAATTGGTACTCGCCGTCGTTCAGCCCGCACACGGGGCTGTTCTACGTGTCGGCGTGGGAGAACTACGCGACGATTTTCGGCGGCACACCGGTCGAGTATCAGGAGGGCCGCAACTTCGGCGGCGGCCAGAACCGCAACTACCTGCCGGTGCCTGGCGCGCCGGGGCTGCCCGGACTTCGCCGCGGGCCAATCAACAACTGGACCGAGGCCGCGGCGACCGGCGCCGTCCTCGCGCTCGACGCCGCGACCGGCGAGCAGAAGTGGCGCTATCCGATGACCGACGTCACCGACAGCGGGATCCTGACGACGGCGTCCGACGTGCTGTTCACGGGCGGCCGCGAGGGGTACTTCCACGCGATCGACGCGCGATCGGGATCGCTGCTGTGGAAGACGAACCTCGGCGCGCAGATCGTCAACGGTCCGATCACCTACGAGGTGGACGGCCGGCAGTACGTCGCGGCGATCTCGGGGCTGTCGCTGTGCGTCTTCGGCTTGAGGTAGCGCGCTACATCGAACGCACGATCGGCTCGAGGAACACGCGTCAGATCTCGTAGAAGTAGACCCGCTTCTTCTGCCAGCCTGCGCCGGCGCGCCGGTACTCGTGCATCAGGCCCCAGCCGCCGAGAACGACGACCGGCGACGCCGATTTCTTCGGCGCGACGGCTTCCGCTATCGCGACCGCGATGCAGCCGCCGCGCGCGCGGATCGTGCTGATGGTCAAGTACGAGACGCCGTCCCTGAGATCGGCGCGCATGCGGATCCGTTCGGGCGTCAGCACTTCCCAGCCCGGCGGAAGAATCTTCGCGAGGTCGACGCCGCGCGGCGCGTTCGCCGTCGAGAACACGCGCACATCGTCGCTGAGCGCCCGGAGGTTCAGCGCGTCGGTGATCGCGACGGCGATGACTTCGCGTCGATCGGCGTCCGTGGTGCTGCCGCGCTCGTCGGCGAACGTATCGCAGCCCCGGTCGCCTTCGATGGTGAGCGCGGTGTTCACCGCGGCCGACACGTGCACGCGCCGCTCCGCCCTCGTTTCGGACGCGGGCGGGATCGTCACCTGCAGCTCGTAGTCGCCGGTTGGAAGGTTCGGGAAGGCAAACGCGCCGTCTGCGTCGGCCGTCGCTTCGAGCGCGCGTGCGGCGTCGCCGGCCGCCCGGACGCGGATCGCTGCGCCGGGCATCGCGCCGTTCGAATCGACGACGCGTCCGCTGATGGAGCCGCCCTGCGGCTGCACGTCAGCCTGCAGGCCGAGGCCGAACGCCCACAAGTACGCGCCAACGCACACCGCCGCCGATCTCACGCTCACGGCTGCGATCATATGCGCGGCGCCCCGGCGAAATGGAGCGCCGCGCAAAGGGGTATTCGATCAGTCCAGCTTCAGGATGCCGGCGGCAAACCAGGCGCCTGCCGGGTTTCTAATCAGCAGCACCGGGCTCGGGCAGTTCGCCGGCGGCGTCGGCGAGAGCGTGTCTTCGATGTGAAAATCCCCGTCCGCTGCGAGCGGAACCCCCGCCGTCGGCGTGCTGAACTGCTGGAACGGCGCGGTCGGCGAGCAGATCAACGTGGCGAACACGCTCTGCCCTCCATTCAACCCGACGTTGTTGCCGCCCCCGAGCAACAGACCGCGGCCGTCGACCTCGATGCGTCCGTCCTGCATCACTTCGGCTCTGAGCCGCGAGATCACCCAGATCTGTCCGGGCGGATTCACGCCGCGAACGATGTTGCGCGACACGGTGACCGATCCGTCCGCGTTCACGGTGGCGTTCGAGACCGGGATCACGCCGATCCCGCCGTCGAACCTGACGAGCGTATCGTCCGCGCCGAGCGGCGAGACGACGGCGAGGCACAACACGCACGCGAACAACGTCTTCTTCATCACGCGTCTTCCTTCCTTCGACAGGCGGCGCGAATTCTGGGTCCGTCCTCCCGCGGAGTCAACGAACGTTTTGGTCAAAAACGACGATCGCGACGCCGCGGATCCACCCGAACGGATCAGCATCCGGATGTTGGATCGCTGACGCGGCCGGCGCGTCGCCCCTTTCTTTACGCCGCCGCGGGGTCAACGCGGATAGGATCGCGGTGCCGTGACGCCGAGAACGCCGATCAGCCCGTCGATCGTGCCGGCGATGCTCGTCGCGTCGCTCGGCGTGTGCGGCGCCGCGCGCGCGCAGGATTCGACGGTCGACCTCGTCGTCGAGCAGGGCCGCTCCGCGTCGCGCTCTCCGAAACGACGCTGTGCAGCGCGTCGGCCAGCCGATCACGGCCACCGTGGTCGAGCCCGTCTACGCGTACGACCGCATCGTGATCCCGAAAGGCGCGCAGGTCGTCGGCCGCATCGCCGCGATGCCGCAGCCGTCGAAGGCGAGCCGCGCGCGCGCCATGCTCTCCGGCGACTTCTCGCCGCATCGCGCGCTGCAGATCGAGTTCGACGCCGTGATGCGGAACGGCGTCGCCGTGCCGATGCGCACGATCGCGGCGAACGAGACGCCGCACGCGGCGCGGCAGGTGGCGCGCGCCGCGGACGTCGTCTCCGCGGCGAAGGAGCCGGGCAGGGTGGCGCGGCTCAAAGAGTGGGCGGTGGAGCGCCTGCCGTATCACCCGCAGGTGCTGCGCAAGGGCACCGAGTACGACGCGCGGCTGCTGGCGTCGCTGCACTCGATCGACGTGAGCGGCGACGATCACGTCGTGATCGACGAAGAAGGCGGCGCCGCGGTGACGAACTCCAAGTCGCGGTTCGTCGCGCCGGCGCTCGCGATGCTCGCGATGCGGGCGTCGCTCGAGCAGGGGAAGGCCGCGGCTTCGAGACGGGCACGGCGAACGCGAGCGCGAGGACGACGGCCGCGACCGCCGGCGGCGGACACTACGCCAGCCGCGCGCTCAGCGGCGCGATCGGATTCGGGCTGATCGGCGTCGCGCTGGGCCAGGTGTCGCGGCCGCTCGGCGTCGCGTTCGGCGCGGTCGGCGCGGCGCGCACGTTCTACACGAACGTGTTCGGCAAGGGACGCGAGCTGCACTTCGCGGCGGACACGCCGATCGAGGTACAGCTCGCGCCGGCGCGTTCGGCAGATCAGTGACGGCGCCTCGTCGTCCTGCATGCGACGGTGCGGAACGCGCGCGGCGTCCGAGATGACCGGTCTCGATCAGGGCGCGTTCCGCGTCTACGAGAACGGCCGGCGCCAGCCAATCGCGCTCTTCCGGCGCGACGACATCCCGGTCTCGCTCGGCCTGCTCATCGACAACAGCGGCAGCATGCGCACGCTGCGCGCGCGCGTCGAGGCGGCAGCGCTCGCGTTCGTGCGCGCGTCGAATCCGCTCGACGAGGTCTTCGTGCTGAACTTCGCGGCCTCTTCAGGGATCCGGACTCGTTGGACGCGAAGTACGGACGGCGCGAGCTCGATCAGCTGACGCGGCACACCGGCGGCGCCGCGTACTTTCCGGCGACGCCCGACGCGCTCGACGCGGCCGTCGGCGATCTCGCGCGCCAGATCCGCCAGCTGTACACGATCGCGTACGCGCCGACGAACCAGGCGCTCGACGGCACGTACCGGAAGATCCGCGTCGAGGCGCGCGGCGCGGAGCCGCTCGTCGTCCGTACGCGCGCGGGATACGTCGCCGCGGCTGCGCGGCGCGCGCGTCCCGAGTAGCGTCCGCTCGGGGTACGAATCAGCTCAGCGGCCTCTCGTGGAACTCGCGCGTCAGCGCGGCGGCCTCGATTCCCGGAGCGGCGAGCTCGCGCTCGGCGCGCAGCCAGTCGTCCACGTCGGCGCCGTGCGCGCCGCCGCGCTCGAGGAACAGTTCGTACGCCCGGGCGGCAATCGCTTCGGGCGTCGGCGTCGCGGGCGCCACCGGTTCAGCCGGCAGCCTTCGCCGGCGCGGCGGGGCGATCGCCACTTCTTCGAATGTGCTTTCCATGATGCTCTCCGGTCGCGGCACTCCGGCGGCCGCGCTCGCGGAGAGGCAACCGTCGTACCCGCGCCGGGCGCGGCTTTTCACCGCGGAGCGCACGCGGGCCTGTCGCGTTTCGTTGCAAACATCGTCACCGTGACGCTGGTCACGCCGTAGCCAGGTTTCAACCTGGTTGAAACCTGGTTACTGCCGGCGGCATCCGCGCGCGTGTTCGTGCAAATCTCGACGCTCGCAGACTGGAGCGGCCACGGTGGATGATGAATGTCCACGCGCGACACAACGCTCGGTGAGGAAATGCTCGAGCGAAAGGATTCCGTTCAGCGTTCAGCGTTCAGAGTTCAGGGTTCACGTTCGGGTTCGGGTTCGGGTTCGGGTTCGCGTTCGGGTTCGGGTTCGCGTTCCAGTCCACGTGCGCAGTCGAAACAAGAACCAGAACGGGAACCGAACGGGAACCCGCACACGGAACGAGCAACAAGAACCCTGAACCCTGAACCCTGAACCCTGAACGCAGCGCGTCGCTCAGAATTTGAGCTGCGTCGACAGCCGCAGCAGGCGGCCCTGCAGGACCGCTTGCGGCTGCCCGAGCGTCGAGCCGAAGTTCTGGTTCTGCGAGAGCACGACGTTGCTGTTGAGCGCGTTGAACATGTCGAGCGCGCCGTCGAAGCGGTAGCGGCCGATCGCGAACGTCTTCCTGAAGCTCAGATCGAGCTCGTTCCACCGATCGAGATACTGCGACCCCGGCGGAATCAGGTTGACCGTTACCGCCTGCGTGCGGCCGCCGGGAAAGACGTTCGCCGGCACCGCCCAGTTCACGGCCAGCGGCTGCCCCGCGTAGCTTTGCAGCGCGATCCCCACCTGCACGCCCTGCACGATCGGCACGCTGCCCGTCAGCTTGAAGTCGGATCGGAACGGGATGTCGTACTGGCTCTGATCGCAGAATCGGAAGGTGTTCGGATCGAAGCTGGCGCACGACACGGTGACCAGCCGATCGGCCGACCATCCTCCGAACAGGTTCGCGCCGCGCGGCAGCCGCGCGGCGAAGCTCAGCTCGAGGCCGGTGTAGCTGACGCGCGCCTTCGAGCGATCGGCCGCCGTCGTGTCGAGCAGATCGACCTGCCCCTGCTTGGCGCGGTTCAGGTTGTAGATCGTGATCACCTCGCCGTTGCCGAGCGGGTTCGGCGCGGTGAACGACGCGAAGTCGTTCGCCGTGACGAGCGTATTGAGCTGCTGCTCGAGGTTGTAGGTCTCGCGCCGGTACCACGCGCCGGTCACCGAGACGCCGCGCATCATCTGCCTGGTGACGCCGAGGCTGTACTCGATGTCGTAAGGCCGCTTGATGCTCGGATCGGCCCGCCGCGTCGCCAGCACGCCGAGGTTTCGGTTGTTGCTCGGCCCGATCTCGTTGTCTTCGGCGATGCCGTCGCCGTTGGTCGGCAGCACGCGGCCCGAGCACGTGGAGGTGCCGGGATTGAAGTCGCAGTCCGACCAGTTGCGCGTGTCGCTCTGCAGCGCCAGCGGATCGTAGCGGTTGGCGAAATCGGTCGTGTAATTCCGGTTGTACTTGTTGATGCTCCCCTTCAGCGCCGTTTTCGCGTCGCCCGTGAGGTCGTACACCATGCTGAAGCGCGGCGCGATGTTGCTCCAGTTCGGCACGTCGGGCGTCTCGGCGAACGAGCGCGCGGGCACGAAGCGCCCCGGCTCCACCGCCTTCGCCTGGATCGCCGAGTTGAAGTACTCCCACCGCAGCCCGGGGTTGATCGTCAGCCGCTTCAGCGTCCACGAATCCTGGATGTAGACGCCGAGGTCGGCCTTCATCAGATCGTACAGGCGCGTCGGCGTGTTGTAGACGATCACCGAGTCGGGCACGCCGTCGCGGAAGCGGACCGTGAGATCGCCGTTCGCGTCGCGGTTGATCCAGTTCTGGCCGATGTGCCACTGCACGCCGGCCTTCAGCGCGTGCGAGCCGGTGACGTACGCGAGCGTCGACACCAGCATGTAGCGGAAGTTGTAGGTGCCCAGCTCCGGCGGCGCCGCGAGATCCGTCGTGGCCCGCACGATGTCGACGCGCGACGCGTTCGCGATCCACTCCGGCGTGAACGGCGTACGCAGGATGCCGGGCTGATAACCCTCGCGGTACGCGTTGACGCTCGTGCCAAAGCCGGCGTCGAAGACGAGCTTGTTGTTCGGCGTCGAGGTCCACTTGACCGCGTCGGTGTACTTCAGGACCGGCGGACGCCGCGCCGCCGCGAGCAGGACGTCCTGCCCGGAGGTGAAGAGATGGCCGACGTACTTCGTCTGGAAGTCGTCGTACGCCGTCAGCTTGTTGGTCCCGTTCACCTGCCACGTCAGGCGCAGCGTGTAATTGCGGACGCGCTGATCGTAGATGCCGGGGCTGCCGTCGGGATAGAAGCTGTTCGCGACGATGTTGTCGTTGCCGACGCTGCGGTGCGACCCGAAGAACCAGAGCCGATCGCGCTTGATCGGGCCGCCGAGCGAGAGGTTGACGTCGAAGATCCTGTCCACCGCGTCGGGCGCCCGCAGGCCGCGGCTGATCAAATCCTGCGTCAGGTTGTCGCTCTGGAACGAGTGGCCCGTGTAGCCGATGTAGGTGGCGCCGTTGAACGTGTTGCCGCCCTCGCGCGGGATGAGGTTCAGATGCGGGCCGCCGGCCGAGACCTCGGCGCCGAGCGCGGCGGTCTGCACCGTGATCTCCTGGCTCATCGCGTCGTTGTGATCCGGGTGGCTGTCGCCGCCGCCGACCAGCGTGTTCATCTTCATGCCGTCGACGTCGATCGTCGTGTCCTTCGTCACGCTCATGTGCGCCGTCAGCCGCGGGTTGACCGCCGAGCGCGCGCCGCCGACGTTCTGATCGCTGACCCTCGTCCCCACCGCCAGCGCGCCCTCGGCCTGATACATGCGCGGCACCGGCACGGCGTCCAGCAGCTGGCGCGAAAGGACCGTCGTCCTCTGCGCGTTCTGGACGTCGACGATCGGCGCATCGCCCGACACGGTGACCGATTCCTCGACGGCGCCGACGCGCAGCTCCGCGTTGATCGTCGCGGTGAAATCCGACGGCAGCTCCACGCGGTCCTGCACGAGCGCGCTGAAGCCCTGGAGCGTGAATGTCACCTTGTAGAGGCCCGGGCGCAGATCGACGATCGTGTAGCGTCCCTGCGTGTCGGTGTATACAGTCCGCGCCTTCTCGATCAGCGCCGCGCTCGAGGCTTCGACGGCGACGCCGGGCAGAACGCCGCCGCTCGTGTCCCTGACGAGCCCGGTGATCGCGCTCTGCGCGAACGCGGCGAGCGGAAGGAGCATGGCGACGAGCCACGCGAGGGTCGTTCGTGCGAGGACGCTGCGGCGCATACGTACCTCCGGACTGGAGTTCGTCGCGGACGCATGCGATGTATCACCGGCCGGCGCCGGCGTCAATGACTCATAAAGGCGCCTGGAACGGGAAATGTGCCGCGGCAAGGCCGGATCCAAGGAACCGGTGATCGCCGCGGACGCAAGCGATCTACTCGTATCTGAGCGCCTGCACCGGGTTCACGCGCGACGCGCGGCGCGCAGGAAGATACGTCGCGAGGAACGTGACGGTCAGCACGATCGGCACGACGAGGACGAGCGCGATGGGATCGCGCTGGTCGGTGCCGGTCGGGAACGCCGCGCGCAGCAGGCGAGCCGCGCCGACGCTGGCGGCGAGCCCGGCGATCAAGCCCACAATCGCGAGCGAGAGGCCGTGCCGCAGGACCATCCGAAGGACGACGGCGCGGTCGGCGCCGATGGCCATCCGGATCCCGATCTCCCGCGTGCGCCGGCTGACGCCGTACGCCACGAGCCCGTAAAGCCCGACGATGGCGAGGCCGAGCCCCATCACGCCCATCGCGGCCACAGTGGTGATGATGACGTTGAATACGCGAACCGCGCGCATCAAGTACAGCGATTCCATCGTCCGCACGTTGTAGATCGGCATGTTCGCGTCGAGGCGGTGAACCACCTCGCGCAGCGGCGCCGCCAGCGACGCTGGATCGACGCCGGACGATTCGGCGAGCAGCACCAGCTGCTGCGGCTTCTCCTGGCGGTACGCGAGATACACGAACTCGGTCGGCGGTTCGGCGATGAAGATGTACTTGCTGGTCTTGGCCAGCCCCACAACCTGGGCCCAGACGTTGTCGCGATCGATGATGCGAAAGCGTTTGCCGATCGGATCCTGATTCGGCCAGTAGTGCTGCGCGAACCGCTCGTTCACGATCGCGACGCGCGGCGCGCCGGGGGCGTCGTCGCGCCGGAAGTCGCGGCCTGCCAGGAGCCTGAGGCCGAGCGCGTCGAAGTAGTGCTCGTCGACGGCGGCGGAGAGCACCGTGGCGTTGTCTTTCCCCACGGGGAATTGAAACCCCTCGGGGACGACGGTCACCGAGCCGACGTTGTTGGTCATCGGCACGGCCGTCGTCGTCGCGATCGTTTTCACGCCCGGCACCTCTCGCGCGCGCGCGGCGGCCTGCTCGAAGAACTGCTGCGACTGCGCCTCCGTGTAGCGCACCAGGCTCGTGTCGACGCTCATCATCAGGAGGTGATCGACGCGATACCCGGGGCCGGCGCCGAGCTCGTGGACGAACCCGCGATACATGAACAGCGCGACGACCAGCAGCACCACCGATACGGCAACCTGCCCGCCGACCAGCAGTGGCCGCCCCCAGCGGCGGCGGCGGCCCGGCGCGACGCTGTCGCTGGCCTTCATGACGGCGGTCAAATCGGTGCGCGTCGCCTGAATCGCCGGCACGAGCCCGAAGAGCACGGCGCTCGCCACCGCGACGGCGAGGCTGAACCCCAGCGCGCGCTGATCCATCCGGAACGCGAGCATGATCGGCAGGTCCGTCGGGATCTCGATCTGGCGGAAGAGTCTCATGCCGGCGTAGCCGACGGCGAGGCCCGCCGCGCCGCCGGCGATCGCGAGGAGCAGGCTCTCGGTGACGAGCTGCCGCACGAGGCGGCCGCGCCCGGCGCCGATCGCGAGGCGCAGCGCCATCTCGCGCGCGCGCGCCGGCGCCCGGCTGGTGAGCAGGCCCGCGACGTTCGCGCACGCGACGAACAGCACGGCGAGCGCGAGCGTCGAGAGCATCGCCACCAGCGTCGCGTCCGGTGGATCCTCGGCCATCCGCGCCTGCAGCTCCGTGCGAATGGCGAGGCGCCGGTTCTTGTTCGTGTCGGGATAGGCGCGCTCGAGGTCGGTCCCGATCGTCGTGAGTTCGGCCTGCGCAGCGGCTTGCGTGACGCCGGGGCGAAGGCGTGCCTTCACGTTCAGATTCCGCGCGTCGCGCGCCTCGAGCGACGCCGCTTTCGGATCGGTGAGGAGGAGAGGCGACATCATCAGCGGCACGAAGAAATCGCACCGCACGGCCTGGTCGAGGCCGGTGAATTCGGCCGGCGCCACGCCGACGACGGTGAAATCGTTGCCGTTGATGCGCACGCGGCGTCCGAGCACCGCCGGATCCGACGCGAGCTCGTCTTCCCACAGCCGCCGGCCGAGCACGATCACGGCGTCTCTTCCCGGCACCTGATCTTCCTCGATTCGGAAGCCGCGCCCGATCGTCGGCTCGACACCCATCAGCGGCAGCAGGTTGCCGCTGACGAGCATGCCGAGCTTCAGCTTCGGCGGGCTCTGCGCATCCGGCGCGAAGCCGGCCGTGAGGTAATCGTACGCGGCGAGCCCCACGAACGAGCGGCTGCGATCGCGGATGTCCACGTAATCGCGGTACGACGACCTGAGCGAGCTGGCGCCGAACGCCTCGACCGACTCCGTCGAGCCGACGGTGAAGACCTCGCCAGGGCGCGCGATGGGCAGCGGCCGGAGCAGCAGCCCGTCGGCGAGGCTGAAGATGGCACAGTTGGCGCCGATGCCGATGGCGAGCGACAGCACGGCGACGACGGCGAACGCCGGGCTGCCGGCGAGCGTGCGGCACCCGTACCGCACGTCCTGCCACAGCCGTTCCAGCCACACGAGCCCGGCAAACGCGCGAGCGGGTTCGGTCAATGGTGCGCTCACCTCGTCAATCCATTCCTGAAACGAATGAATTCAATCCGATCATTGTATTTTGTTTCTGGTTCGCGGAGTGCGATAACTGACGCGCCGTGTCCGCCTCCCCGCCTGGCCCCGTCGCGCTGTACGACCCGCGGAACGAGCACGACGCGTGCGGCGTCGGCTTCGTCGTGGACATCAAGGGCCGCAAGTCGCACGGCGTCATCGAGAAGGGGCTGCAGGTGCTGCTCAACCTGCTGCACCGCGGCGCGTGCGGCTGCGAGGCGAGCACGGGGGACGGCGCCGGCGTGCTCGTGCAGATGCCCGACCGCTTCCTGCGCAAGGCGACGGCGGATCTCGGGTTCGCGCTGCCGCCCGAAGGCCACTACGGCGCGGGCCTCGTGTTCCTCCCGAAGGACCGCGACGACCGCGAGCAGGCGCGCCGCCTTCTCGAGCGCACCGTTCGCGCAGAAGGCCACATCGTCCTCGGGTGGCGCGCCGTGCCGGGCGACGACTCGAGCCTCGGCGCCTCGGCGCGCGCCGCGAAGCCAATCATCGAGCAGATCTTCGTGGCCGACGGCCGGCGCGCGGCAGCCGACGATGGCGACGCCGCTCGTACGCGGTTCGAGCGCGCGCTGTACGTCGTTCGCAAACAGGTCGAGCATGCGGCCGACGCGCTCGACATCGCCGACCGCCGCGCCTTCTACATCGTCAGCCTGTCGGCGAACACGCTGATCTACAAGGGCATGCTCACGGCGGATCAGATCGCGCCGACGTTTCCCGATCTGACCGATCCCGACATGGAGTCGGCGCTCGCGCTGGTGCACCAGCGCTTCAGCACGAACACGTTTCCGTCGTGGCCGCTCGCGCACCCGTACCGCTACGTCGCGCACAACGGCGAGATCAACACGCTGCGCGGCAACATCAACTGGATGCGCGCGCGCGAAGGCCTGCTGCGCTCGCCGCTCTTCGGCGACGACCTGAAGAAGATCCTCCCGATCATCCGCGAAGGCGGCAGCGACACGGCGACGTTCGACAACGTCCTCGAGATGCTCGTCATGGCCGGCCGCCCGCTGCCCCACGCCGTCCTGATGATGATCCCGGAGCCCTGGTCCGGCCACGAGACGATGACGCCCGAGGTGAAGGCGTTCTACGAGTTCCACTCCGCGCTGATGGAGCCGTGGGACGGCCCGGCGTCGATCGCGTTCACCGACGGACGCGTGATCGGCGCCGTGCTCGATCGCAACGGCCTGCGCCCGTCGCGCTACTACGTGACGAAGGACGGCCTCGTCATCATGGCGTCCGAAGTCGGCGTGCTCGACATCCCCGCCGAGGACATTCTCCTGAAGGAGCGGCTGCACCCGGGCCGGCTGTTCCTCGTGGACACGATGCAGGGGCGCATCGTGTCGGACGACGAAGTGAAGCGCGAGCTCGCCGCCGCGCATCCGTACGGGCGCTGGCTCGCCGAGCATCTCGTCGACATCGAGGATCTCCCCGAGGCGCCGCATCTGCCGCGCCTCAGCCACGAGCGCATCGTGCAGCGGCAGCAGCTGTTCGGCTACACGCAGGAGGACGTCGGGATTCTGCTGTCGCCGATGGCGGCGAAAGGCGAAGAGCCGATCGGGTCGATGGGCACCGACACGTCGCTCGCGGTGCTCTCCGATCGCCCGCGCCTGCTCTACGACTACTTCAAGCAGCTGTTCGCGCAGGTGACGAACCCGCCGCTCGACGCGATTCGCGAAGAGCTGGTGACGACGATGGGGTCGACGATCGGGCCGGAGGGCAACCTGCTGGAGGCGCGGCCCGAGTCGTGCCGGCAGATCAAGATCAAGTACCCGATCATCGACAACGATCAGGTCGCGAAGCTGCGCTACGTCTACGAGCCGGCGTTCAAGTCGATCACGCTGCCGATGCTGTACGACGCGCGCAAGGGCGGACGCGGGCTGTCGGCCGCGATGGATCGCCTGAAGAAGAGCGCGAGCGATGCGGTTTCCGCCGGCTACACGATCGTCATCCTCTCCGATCGCGGCGCGGATCGCGATCAGGCGCCGATCCCGAGCCTGCTCGCGACCGCCGGCGTGCATCATCACCTCGTCCGCCAGGGCACGCGGACGCGCTGCGGCCTCGTCGTCGAGTCGGGCGACGCGCGCGAGGTGCACCACTGCGCGCTGCTCCTCGGCTACGGCGCCGGCGTCGTCAACCCGTACCTCGCGTTCGAGACGCTGGACGACATGATCCGCCAGCGTCAGCTCGCCGGCGTGACGCACGATCAGGCGGTCACCAACTACATCCATGCGCTCAACAAGGGCATCCTCAAGGTGATGTCCAAGATGGGCATCTCCACGCTCCAGGGCTACTGCGGCGCGCAGATCTTCGAGGCGGTCGGGCTCGATCGCGCGTTCGTCGATCAGTACTTCACGTGGACGGCGTCGCGGATCGGCGGCGTCGGCATCGAGGTGATCGCGGCGGAGGTGTCGAAGCGGCACGCGGCGGCGTTCCCGGCGCGCGGCGGCGGCGCGCGCGATCTCGAGCCTGGCGGCGAGTACCAGTGGCGCCGCGACGGCGAGTATCACCTCTTCAACCCCGACACCGTCTTCAAGCTGCAGCATGCGACGCGCAGCGGCCAGTACGACGTGTTCAAGGAGTACACGCGGCTCGTCGACGATCAGAACCGGCGCCAGGCGACGCTGCGCGGTCTGCTCGAGCTCGCCTCCGATCGGCCGCCGGTGTCGATCGACGAGGTCGAGCCGGTCGAGGCCATCCTGAAGCGCTTCGCGACCGGCGCGATGTCGTACGGCTCGATCAGCCAGGAGGCGCACGAGACGCTCGCGATCGCGATGAACCGCATCGGCGCCAAGTCGAACACCGGCGAGGGCGGCGAGGATCCGGCGCGCCAGGTGCGCGACGCGAACGGCGACTGGCGGCGGAGCGCGATCAAGCAGGTGGCGTCGGCGCGCTTCGGCGTCACGAGCGAATACCTGGTCCACGCCGAGGATCTGCAGATCAAGATGGCGCAGGGCGCCAAACCCGGCGAAGGCGGGCAGCTGCCGGGCCACAAGGTCTATCCGTGGATTGCGAAGGTGCGCTACGCGACGCCCGGCGTCGGGCTGATCTCGCCGCCGCCGCACCACGACATCTACTCGATCGAGGATCTCGCCGAGCTGATCTACGACCTGAAGAACGCGAACCCGCGCGCGCGGATTTCCGTGAAGCTCGTCGCCGTCTCGGGCGTCGGCACGATCGCCGCCGGCGTCGCGAAGGCGCACGCGGACGTGATCCTCATCTCGGGCCACGACGGCGGCACCGGCGCCTCGCCGCTCACGAGCATCAAGCACGGCGGCGTGCCGTGGGAGCTGGGGCTCGCCGAGACGCAGCAGGTGCTGCTCCTGAACAAGCTGCGCGACCGCGTCATTGTGCAGGTGGACGGCCAGATCAAGACGGGGCGCGACGTCATCGTCGCCGCGCTGATGGGCGCCGAGGAGTTCGGCTTCGCGACGGCGCCGCTCGTCGTGTCGGGCTGCGTGATGATGCGCGTCTGCCATCTCAACACGTGCCCGGTCGGCATCGCGACGCAGGATCCGGCGCTGCGCGCGAAGTTCTCGGGCAAGCCCGAGTTCGTGATCAACTTCTTCCGCTTCGTCGCCGAGGAAGTCCGCGAGCACATGGCGCAGCTCGGCTTCCGGACGATCGACGAGATGGTCGGCCGCGTCGAGTGCCTGAAAGTGCGCGGCGCGATCGATCACTGGAAGGCGAAAGGGCTCGACTACTCGGCGATCCTGCACGCGCCGAAAACCTCGCCCGGCGTGGCGCGGCGGAAGATGCGCGCCCAGGATCACGGCCTCGAGCAGGCGCTCGACAACGAGCTGATTGCGGCGTGCGGCGACGCGCTCGAGCACGGCCGGCCGGTCGCGCTCAGCCGGCCGATCCGCAACGTGCACCGCGCGGTGGGCACGATGCTCGGCTACGAGGTCACGCGGCGATTCGGCGGCGCGGGGCTGCCCGACGGCACGATCACGCTGCGCTTCTCCGGTTCCGCCGGACAGAGCTTCGGCGCGTTCGTGCCGCGCGGCATCACGCTCGCCCTCGAGGGCGACGCGAACGATTACGTCGGCAAGGGCCTCTCGGGCGGACGCCTCGTGCTGGCGCCGCCGCGCGGCGCGACGTTCGCCGCCGAGGAGAACGTGATCGCCGGCAACGTGGCGCTCTACGGCGCGACGAGCGGCGAGGCGTTCATCCGCGGCATCGCGGGCGAGCGCTTCGCCGTGCGCAACTCGGGCGCGACGGCGGTGGTCGAGGGCGTCGGCGATCACGGGTGCGAGTACATGACCGGCGGACGCGTCGTCGTCCTCGGGCGGACGGGGCGCAATTTCGCCGCCGGCATGAGCGGCGGGATCGCCTACGTGCTCAACGCGAACCGCGAGTTCGAGCCGCGGTGCAATCCGGAGCTCGTCGATCTCGAGCCGCTCGACAGCGACGATCTCGCATTCGTGCTCCATCTGATCGAGCGGCACGTCGAGCTGACCGGCAGCGCGCTCGGCGCGCGGCTGCTCGGCGAGTGGAGCTCGACGTCGCTGCAGTTCGCGAAGGTGATGCCGCGCGACTACAAGCGCGCGCTCGCGGCGATGCCCGCCGTCGAGGCCGTGGCCGTGCCGCTCATCACGACCCGGATGGCCGCGCATGGGTAAGGCGACCGGGTTCCTCGAGATCCAGCGGCAGAAGCCGCCGTCGCGCCCGATTGCCGAGCGCATCCGCGACTGGCGGGAAGTGCCGCTGCCCTACGAGCCGTCGGCGCTGCGCGATCAGACGGCGCGCTGCATGGACTGCGGTATTCCGTTCTGCCACAACGGCTGCCCGCTCGGGAACCTGATTCCCGACTGGAACGATCTCGTGTATCGCGATCGCTGGCGCGCGGCGATCGATCGGCTGCACGCGACGAACAACTTTCCCGAGTTCACGGGACGGCTGTGTCCGGCGCCGTGCGAGGGATCGTGCGTGCTCGGGATCAACGACGCGCCGGTGACGATCAAATCAGCGGAGGTCGCGATCATCGAGCGCGCGTTCGCCGAAGGCTGGGTCGCGGCGCAGCCGCCGGCGGTTCGAACGGGAAAACAGGTGGCGGTGGTCGGATCGGGGCCCTCGGGCCTCGCGGTGGCCGATCAGCTGAACCGCGCCGGCCACCGCGTCACCGTGTTCGAGCGCGCGGATCGGATCGGTGGACTGCTGCGCTACGGCATCCCGGCATTCAAGCTCGAAAAGCAGTGGCTCGAGCGCCGGCTCGCGCTGATGGGCGAGGAAGGCGTCGTGTTCCAGACCGGCTGCCACATCGGCGTGAACCGCGACGCGCGGCAGCTGATGCGCGACTTCGACGCCGTCGTCCTCGCCGGCGGTTCGACCCTGCCGCGCGACCTGCGCGTGCCGGGACGCGAGCTGGCCGGCATCCATTTCGCGATGGAGTACCTGACGTCGCAGAACCGCGCGTGCGAAGGCGACGCGGTGGAGCCGATCAGCGCGCGGGGCAAGCACGTGATCATCATCGGCGGCGGCGACACCGGCGCCGACTGCCTCGGCACGGCGCACCGGCAGGGCGCGCGCAGCGTGCGGCAGCTCGAGCTGCTGCAGCGTCCGCCCGACGCGCGCGCGCCGCAGAACCCGTGGCCGACGTGGCCGAACATCTTCCGCGTGTCGTCGGCGCACGAAGAAGGCGGCGAGCGGCACTACGCCGTTGCGACGGAGCGGTTCTGCGGCACGCCGGACGGACGCGTCGCGCGGCTGCACGCGAAGACGGTGGACACGCAGGAGCCGATCGAGTTCGACGCCGATCTCGTGCTGCTCGCGATGGGCTTCGTCGGCCCCGAGCGCGGCGGCGTCGTCGACGGCCTCGGGATCGAGTTGACCGCGCGCGGCACCGTCGCGCGGAACGCGGACTGGATGACGAACGTGCCGGGCGTCTTCGCGGCCGGCGACATGCAGCGCGGCCAGTCGCTGATCGTCTGGGCGATCGCCGACGGGCGGAGCTGCGCGCGCGGCGTCGACGCGTACCTCATGGGCAGTTCGTCGTTGCCGGCGCCGGTCGCGTAGCGGCCGTGGCGACGTCGCTCTCCGCTGTCGAAAGCGCGCGCGAAGAACTGTCGGCCGCCGCCGCGCGCGGCGAGGGCGGCCGCGGCGCGCTCGGCCGCTTCTCCGACCGCGTCGACGACTTTCTTCAACGCCTCCTCGCCGACGCGCCGCCGACCGCGGCGCCGTGCGTCGTCGTCGCGCTCGGCGGCTACGGGCGGCGCCAGCTCTGTCTGCACTCGGACGTCGACGTCCTGCTGCTCTTCGACGGCGACATCGGAGAGGCGGAGGAGAAGCGCGTGCGCGCGATCCTGCACCCGCTGTGGGACGCGCGCTTCTCGGTCGGCCATCAGATCCGCCAGATCGGCGATTTCGCCGAGCTCGAGATCGACAACCCCGAATTCCTGCTCGCGCTGCTCGACGCGCGCGCCGTCGCGGGCGACGCGCCGCTCGTCGATCGGATCGCCGCGCGCGTCCGCTCGCCGGCCGCGCACGCGCGGATTCTCGACGCGCTCAACCGGCTGATCGACGAGCGCCACGCGCGGTTCAACGACACCTTCTACCAGCTCGAGCCCGACGTGAAGGACGCGCCGGGCGCGCTGCGCGACGTGTGGGCCGCGCGCACGATCGCGGCCATCACCGATCCGGCGCTGATCGATCGCGGCGCCGCCGATCGCGCGCGCCTCGACGATGCCGAGGAGTTCATGATGCGGCTGCGGTCGATGCTCCACGTCGAGCACAGACGCAATCACAACGTGCTGAACCACGAGGCGCAGGAGCGGATCGCGCGGCTCATGGGGTACACCGGCGCGCCGCGGCAGCAGGTCGAGCGGCTCATGGGCGACTACTTCCGCCACGCGCGCGCCGTGAGCCGATCGCTCGAGGCGATCCGGCAGACGGCGCCGGAGCCGGTCGGCGCGAATCTGGTGCGCTCGCGCGACGGCATCAGGTTCGTCGATCTGGAGCGCGCCGAGCGCCATCCCGAGACGTGGCTCTCGCTCTTTCAGGCCGCGCTCGACGCCGGGACGGCGGTGACCGGCGGCACGCTCGCGTGGATCGAGGAGCGGATCGATCGGCACGCGCCCGAAGCGTTCTTCCCGGCGCCGGCCGATCGCGCGGCGCTCGTCGCGTTCCTGCGGCCGCGCGCGGGCCTCTACGCGCGCCTCTCCGAGATGCACGACTGCGGCCTGCTCGGGCGGATGTTCCCCGAGTTCCAGGCGATCTTCTGCCGCGTCGTGCGCGACTTCTACCACAAGTACACCGTCGACGAGCACACGCTGCTGACGATCAGGAACCTCGAGCGGCTGGCGACGCGCGCGGTGAAAGGACGCGAGCGCTTCGGCGCGCTCCTCGACGACCTCGCGCAGCCGGAGCTGCTCGTGCTGTCGCTGCTCTTTCACGACGTCGGCAAGTGGCGCGACGAGGATCACGTCGAGGAGAGCGCGCGCATGGCGCTGCAGATGATGCGCCGCCTCGATCTCCCCGACGAGTCGATCGCCGTCGTCGACTTCCTGATTTCCCATCACACGCGCATGTCGCTCATCGCCTTCCGCCGCGACACGGAAGATCCCGAGATCGTCCGCCAGCTCGCCGATCTGGTCGGCATCGAGGAGCGGCTGAAGATGCTGTGCCTCCTCACGCTCGTCGACATCGAGGCGGTGAACCCCGATACGCTGACGCCGTGGCGCGAGGAGCTGCTCTGGCGGTTGTACGTGGACACCTACAATCACCTCACGCTGGAGTACGCCGACGAGCGCATCGAGCACGAGGAATCGGGGCTGCGCGCGCTCGTCGCCGGCCGCCCGGGCGACGTGACCGACGAGGAGATCGCGCGGTTCGTCGAAGGGCTGCCCCGCCGCTACCTGCAGCTGTTCCCGTCGGACGAGATCTACCGCCACGTCCGCCTGGCGCGCGGCATGCGGCCCGACGACGTCCACGCGGACTTGAAGCGCAAGGACTCGCTGTGGGAGCTGACCGTGGCGACGCTCGACAAGCCGTTCCTTTTCTCGAACATCTGCGGCGCGCTGTCGTCGTTCGGGATGGACATCGCGCGCGGGCACGCGATGACGAACCCGAACGGGCTCGTGCTGGACGTCTTCCAATTCACCGATCAGGAGCGCTTCTTCGAGCTGAACGCGACGGGCCGCGATCAATTCCTCGCCGTGCTCGAGGACGTCATCGCCGGGCGCGCCGACGTCACCGAGCGGCTGCGCGCGCGCGAGCAGAGCGTCCTCTACCGGCGCCGCCCCGGCGTGACGTCGACGCCGGCGGTCATCCACGCCGACAACCTGTCGTCGCGCCGCTACACGATTCTCGATCTCGTGGCGGACAACGTCCTCGGCCTGCTGCACCGCGTGAGCCGCGCCATCTCGCGGCACGGCTGCGACGTCGGCCTCGTCCTCATTTCCACCGAGGGGCAGAAGGCGATCGACGTCTTCCACATCACGCAGGCGGGCGCCAAGCTGACCGACGCGGCGATCGCCGCGCTGACCGCGGACATCCATCGCACGCTGGAGGCATGAGATGAAGTTGATCAAGGCCATCGTACGCCCCAACAAAGTGGACGATGTGAAGGACGCGCTGGGGCGCGTGAGCCTGCCGGGCATGACGGTGACCGAGGTGCGCGGCCACGGCAAGCAGAAGGGCCATACGGCGATCTACCGCGGCAAGGAATACGACGTCAGCCTGCTGCCCAAGATGGAGATCGAGGTCGTCGTGCCCGACAACCTCGTCGACGAGGCGGTCGCCGCGATCATCACCGCCGCGCGCACCGGCGAGATCGGCGACGGCCGCGTTTTCGTGATTCCCGTCGAGCAGAGCTATCGCATTCGCACCGGCGAGCGGAGCGACATATGAAAGCGGCCGCCGGCCTCGCGCTGCTGTGCATCGTGCTCGCGACGTCCGGGCTGCGCGCGCAGACCGCCGCTGCGCCCGCGCCCGCCGCCGCCGCGCAGACCGACCTCGCGAAGCTCGACCAACGTCTGACGACCGCGCAGTCGTCGGCCGACAACGCGTGGATGCTCATGAGCGCCGCGCTCGTGCTCATGATGACGGGACCTGGGCTCGCGCTCTTCTACGGCGGGCTCGTCCGGCAGAAGAACACGCTCGCCATCATGGTCCAGAGCTTCGGGCTCATGGCGCTCATCACGGTGCTCTGGGGCGTCGTCGGCTACAGCCTGTGCTTCGGCGAGGGGACGCCGATCATCGGCGGCTTCCGCCACGCGCTGCTGCGCGGCGTCGGCGTCGAGCCGAACGCCGACTACAGCGCGACGATTCCGCAGCTCACTTTCATGGTGTATCAGCTGATGTTCGCGATCATCACGCCCGCGCTGATCACCGGCGCCACGGCGGAGCGGATGACGTTCCGCGGCACGGTCGTCTTCATGACGCTGTGGTCGCTGTGCGTGTACGCGCCGCTCGCGCACATGGTGTGGGGCAAGGGAGGCCTGCTCAACGCGGCGCTCGGCGGCCGGTTCCCGACGCTCGACTTCGCGGGCGGCACCGTCGTCCACATCAGCTCCGGCGTGTCAGCGCTCGTCTGCGCGCTGTATCTCGGGAAGCGCACCGGGTACCCGAAGGAGCCGATGCCGCCGCACAGCCTCGTCCTGAGCTTCATCGGCGCGTGCCTGCTGTGGGTCGGCTGGTTCGGCTTCAACGCGGGCAGCGCGCTCGCGTCGAACGGCCTGGCGGCGAGCGCGTTCGTCGCGACGCATTTCGCGGCGGCGGCGGCGACGATCGGCTGGCTCGCGGCCGAGTGGGTGACGCGCGGGCGCCCCAGCGCGCTCGGCGCGATCTCGGGCGCCGTCGCCGGCCTCGTCGCGATCACGCCGGCGTCGGGATTCGTCACGCCGATGCCGGCGCTCGTCATCGGGCTCTCGGCCGGCGTCGGCTGCTTCGTGATGGTGACGATCGCGAAGGCGCGCTTCGGCTACGACGATGCGCTCGACGCCTTCGGCGTGCACGGCGCGGGCGGCACGATCGGCGCGCTGCTCACCGGCGTCTTCGCGACGCAGGCGGTCAACCCGATCTTTCACGATGCGCAGGGCCGCGCGCTGCCGGTCGGTCTCCTCGACGGCAACGGCGCGCAGATCGGCTATCAGCTCGTCGGCATCGCGGCGGCGTGGGCGTTCGCGCTCGTCGGCAGCGTCGTCCTGCTGAAGATCACCGACCTCGTCGTCGGCGTCCGCGTGACGGAAGATCAGGAGATCGAAGGCCTCGACCTGACAGAGCACGGCGAAGAGGCGTATAACCTTGAGATGTGAGGGACGACCTAAAGGTCGGCCCCTACGTACCGTAGGGCACGGCCTTCAGGCCGTGCCGGGAGCGTCTGACTTCGATGAGGTGCGAAATGCGTAGACGATTCACGATCGCCGGCGCCGCGGCAGGCGTGGCGCTCGCGGGCGCGCTGGCGGCAGCGCAGAATCCGCCGGCCAAGGCGCTGCCGTACGCCGCCGTCCACGATCCGGAATTCATCCGCGCGGCGGACGCGACGTTCATGTACGACGAAGATCGCGTCATCGGGCTGATGGCCGGCGACACGGCGAAAGCCTACCCGGCGGGCATCCTGTCGCAGCACGGCCTCGTGGAGGATCGATCGCCAAAAGGACCGATCGCCGTCACCTGGTGATCGTACTGCAACACGGCCCTCGTGTTCAGGGCCGAAGCCAAAGGGCGCGCGCTCGTGCTCGACAACGCGGGCGTCGTCGCCGGCAACGAGGTGTTCAAGGATCGCGAGACCGGCAGCCGCTGGCAGCAGTCGAGCCTCGAGGCGATCTCGGGTCCGCTGCAGGGCGCGCACCTGCAGCTCTATCCCTTCCTGCTCACGAGCTGGGAAGAATGGCGCCGCCTGCATCCCGACACGCTCGTGTTGAAGCCGCTGCCGGGCTACGCGGATCGGATCGCGGAAAAGAACAAGATGATCCGCGAAGGGCTCTCGGGCCTCGGCGCCGCGCCGAACGACGTGACGTACCACGACGATCGGCTGAAGCCGAAGACGATGGTCCTCGGTCTCGACGTCGACGGCGCGAGCAAGGCGTTTCCGCTCGAGGCGCTGCGCCGCGCGCGCGTCGTCAACGAGACGCTCGGCGGCAAGCC